>Ga0075029_100000020_pt1 | contig 61821 bp, 61 predicted proteins | sample LitLauG_LLR_2013_FD_71391 | JGI IMG/M metagenome (GOLD analysis project Ga0075029, IMG submission 71391) | Freshwater sediment microbial communities from North America - Little Laurel Run_MetaG_LLR_2013 | ecosystem: Environmental > Aquatic > Freshwater > Creek > Sediment | place: USA... | reverse complement strand
GGATGCGCGCTCCCGGCGAACTGGAAGAGGTCCTCACGAGACCCTTCAAGCGCATCTCCGATCCCTGATCGGCGTCCGAACCCCGTCCCCCCGCTCACCCCGGCGTAGGCCGGGGCCCAGATCTTTCCAGCGTGGCCGCCCTGCGCCACCTCCCCCGCTTCGCGGGGGAGGCGTTCAGCCACGCCCAGCCACCTTTGGGGCGCGGCCAAGCTCAGCCCCCAACGCGGCGCGGCCAACGCCGCCTTGCCTTCGCCGTCCCTTTCCTCTAGACACCCCCGCTTCGTTTGAGCCGCCTGGCCAAAAGGCATGCCATGGCGGTTCGTGATTGCGAACCCTTTTAGAGGACGGCGCCCTTAAGCGGGCCCGAAGCGAAATGCCCAAACTGAAGACGAAGTCAGGCGCCAAAAAGCGCTTCAAACTGACCGCGACCGGAAAACTCAAGGCCGGCGTGGCGGGTAAACGGCACCGGCTGATCAGCCATAGCTCGAAGTACATCCGCCAGAACCGGGGCACCAAGGTGATGAGCGCGTCCGACAGCCGGACGATCCGCACCTACCTGCCCTACGGCCTTTAAGATCTCCGGAGCATAGAGACACATGGCTCGCGTAAAACGGGGCGTCGTCGCCCACGCCAAGCACAAGAAGGTCCTCGAGCAAGCCAAGGGCTTCTGGGGCCGCCGCAAGAACACCATCCGCGCCGCCAAGGCGGCCGTGGATCGCGCCGGGCAATACGCTTATCGCGACCGCAAGGTGCGCAAGCGCTCGTTCCGCTCGCTCTGGATTCAGCGCATCAACGCCGCGGCGCGCGAAGAGGGCATGACCTATTCGCGATTTACCCACGGTCTTGAATTGGCTGGGATCGATATCGACCGCAAGGTCCTGTCGGACATCGCGGGCAACGACCCGGCCGCGTTCAAGGCCATCGCCGACAAGGTCCGCGCCGCCCTGGCGTAACGATTCTCCTCCCCCTTCGGGGGTGGAGGGGGCTCACCCCGATCGCGGGCAAATTTGTCGGTGTTCCTCGGCGAGAGCCGATAAACCCCTCATCCGCCGCCCATGGCGGCTCGCCTGCAATTGAGCCCGCGCCATCATGACCGACCACGCCGCCCTCGAAGCCGATCTCACCGCCCGCATCGCCGCCGCCGCCGACACCGCGGCGGTGGAGGCCCTGCGCCTTGAGGCGCTGGGCAAGACCGGGACGATTTCCAACCTGCTGAAGTCCCTGGGCGCCATGAGCCCGGAAGAGCGCAAGGCGCAGGGGCCCGCGATCAATGGCCTGCGCGACAGGGTTTCGGCCGCGCTCGCCGCGCGCAAAGCCGAACTGGAAGCCGCCGAGCTCGACGCGCGCCTGGCCGCCGGTCGCCTCGATCTGTCCCTGCCGGCGCCGCCGCGCCGCAAGGGCTGCGTCCACCCCACCATGCAGGTGATGGACGAAATGATCGCCATCTTCGCCGAAATGGGCTTTTCCATCGCCGAAGGCCCCGACATCGAGGACGACTTCCACAACTTCACGGCCCTGAACTTCCCGCCCAAGCATCCGGCGCGGGAGATGCACGACACCTTCTTCCTGCGGCCAGGACCCGACGGCGAGCGCAAGGTGCTGCGCACGCACACGAGCCCGGTGCAGGTGCGCACCATGCGCAAATCCAACACCCCGCCGGCCGCGGCCTGGATCGCGGCGGGTCAGGAACCGCCGATCCGCATCATCTCGCCCGGCCGCACCTACCGGATGGACAGCGACGCCACGCACACGCCGATGTTCCACCAGATCGAGGGGTTGGTGATCGACCGCGACATCCACATGGGCCATCTCAAATGGACCCTGGATCAGTTCATCGCCCGTTTCTTCGAACTCCCCAGCGTCGTCACCCGGTTTCGGCCGCACCATTTCCCCTTCACCGAACCCTCGGCGGAGATGGACGTGCAGTGCGAGGTCAGCGGCGGCGAGGTGAAGATCGGCCAGGGCCATGAATGGTCGGAGATCGTCGGCTGTGGCATGGTCCACCCCAATGTGCTGCGCAATTGCGGTATCGATCCCGACCAATGGCAGGGCTTCGCCTTCGGCTTCGGCGTCGATCGCCTGGGCCGGCTGAAATACGGCATGCCCGACCTGCGTGACATGTTCGCCACCGACAGCCGCTGGCTGGCGCACTACGGCTTCTCCGCCTTCGCCGCCCCCAACCCGGCTTCGGGCCTGAGCTAGGAGCGCCAGCCATGAAGTTCACCCTCAGCTGGCTCAAGGAACACCTCGACACCGACGCGGGTGTCGCCGAGGTCGTGGCCGCCATGACGTCGGCCGGCCTGGAAGTCGAGCATGTCGCCGATCCGGCGACCAAGCTCGCCGCTTTCACTGTGGCCAAAATCGTCGAGGCCGTGCAGCACCCCAACGCCGACCGGCTGCGCGTTTGTCAGGTCGACACAAAGGATGGCCGCAAGGAAATCGTCTGCGGCGCGCCCAACGCGCGGGCCGGCCTGACCACCATCTACGCGCCGATCGGAACCTATGTGCCGGGATCGGGCGTCACGCTGGAGCCTCGCGCGGTGCGGGGCGTCGTCTCCAACGGCATGCTCTGTTCGGCCGCCGAACTGGAGACGGCCGAGGAATCCGACGGGATCCTCGAGCTGGATGACGGCTTCGCCGTCGGCGCACCGGCCGCCGAGGCCATGGGTCTGGAAGCCGTGATCGATTTCGAGGTCACGCCCAACCGGCCCGACTGGCTGGGCGTGGTCGGCATCGCCCGCGACCTGGCCGCGGCGGGGCTGGGCAAGCTCAGGGACCCGGCGGTCCCGCCGACGCCCGGCGCTTTCGCCTGCCCGATCGAGATACGCCTGCCGGCGCCGGCGGCCTGTCCGGCGTTCGCCGGCCGGCTGATCCGCGGCGTCCGCAACGGCCCTTCACCGGCCTGGCTGCAAGCCAAGCTCAAGGCCGTGGGCCTGCGGCCGATCAGTATCCTGGTCGATATTACCAACCTGATCACCTACGACCGCGCGCGGCCGCTGCATGTCTATGACGCGGCCCTCATCACCGGCGGCTATATCGAGGCCCGACTGGGCTGCGCCGGGGAAAGCGTCGCGGCGCTGGACGGCAAGACCTATGCGGTCGGGGCGGAGACCTGCGTCATCGCCGACGGCTCCGGCGCCATTGGCCTGGGCGGCGTCATGGGCGGCGCCTCCACCGGCTGCTCGGAGGCCACCACCGAGGTCTTCATCGAGAGCGCCTGGTTCGATCCGATCCGCACCGCCCAGACCGGCCGCGACACCGGCATCGCCTCCGACGCGCAGTACCGCTTCGCGCGCGGGGTCGATCCGCAGTCCCTGGTCCCCGGTGTCGAGCTCGCGACCCGCCTGATCCTCGAGCTCTGCGGCGGCGAGCCGTCGGAGATCATTTTCGCCGGCCAGCCGCCCGCCTCGCGCGCGGCGGTGAGCTTCGATCCGGCCTATGTCCGCCAGCTCTCCGGTCTCGATATCGGCGCCGATCGCGTGTGGCAGATTCTGGCCGACCTCGGCTTCGAGCGTCAGGGCGACCGCGTGCAGCCACCCTCCTGGCGCCCGGATGTCGACGGCAAGGCCGACCTCGTCGAAGAGGTGGCCCGCATCGCCGGTTTCGACGCCCTGCCGGCGACCCCCCTGCCGCAGGCGCCGCGCGCGGTGGGCGGCGTGCTCACGCCTCGTCAGGGCCGCATCCGCGCCGGCCGCCGCGCGCTGGCCGCCGCCGGCTATCAGGAAACCATCACCTGGTCGTTCACCTCGCGCGCCAACGCGGCTCTGTTCGGCGGCGGTGATGAGCGCCTGGTGCTGGCCAATCCGATCGCCGCCGACCTCGACTGCATGCGCCCCTCGATCCTGCCTGGCCTGATTGAGGCGGTCGGCCGGAACGCGCGTCGCGGCTATCCCGACTGCGCCATCTTCGAGATCGGCCCGGTGTTCGCCGGCGACGAACCCGGTGACCAGCGCACAGCCATCGCCGCGGTTCTGGCGCCGCATGGGCCAAGGCGCTGGGACGCCGGCGCCGGTGAAGACCTCTTCACGCTCAAGGCCGATCTGTTTGGCCTGCTCGATGAGTTGGGCGCGCCAACGGCGAACCTGCAGATCGTCCAGGACGCGGCCGGACCCTGGTGGCGGCCAGGTCGGGCGGCGCGCCTGCAACTGGGTCCCAAGACGGTGGTCGCCGCGTTCGGCGAGATTCATCCGACCACGCTGAAAGCGCTGGATACGGCCGGCCCCGTCTACGCCTTCGAGATCTGGATCGAGGCCATCCCCGAGCCCAAGAAGAAGGCGACCAAGACCAAGCCGGCCGTTCGCCTCTCCAGTCTGATGCCGCTCAGCCGCGACTTCGCCTTCGTGGTCGACGCCGGCGTGGCGGCGGGTGAGGTGGTCCGAGCCGCCGTGAGCGCCGACCGCGCCCTGATCGCGGGGGCGCGGGTGTTCGATGTCTATTCCGGCCCAGGCGTCCCCGACGGCTGCAAGTCCGTCGCGATCGAGGTGACGGTTCAGCCCGCCGACAAAACCCTCACCGACGGCGAGATCGAGGCCCTCAGCGCCAAGATCATCGCCGCCGCCGTCAAATCGGTCGGGGCCAGGCTGAGGGGGTAGAACCTACATCTCCCCCCTCGGCATCGCCCGCCGGACCTCCGGATCGAACCCGCTGGCCACCCATTCCCCCTGGGCCGTATTCCAGTGCGAGAAGAACCGCCGCGTCTTCGGATCGTCGCTCAGCGCCAGCCGCTCGGGGAACAGGTTCCAGTCGGTGAGCACGGGCGAGGGGGGCCGGATATAGCGATCGGTGGTCGGCAGGGCGCTGCGCAGCCATCCGCCGCGGGCGTAGTATTGGTGCCAGGTCCGCCGCATCTGGCGCCCATCCCCGTCGAGCCGCGTATGGAACGTCGCGGTGTCGTAGAGGACGCAGGTTCCGGCGGGACCATAGAGCGGAACCTCGAGGTAGTCGTCGCCAAGCGCCTTGTAGGCTTCCTTCAGGGTTTCGTACCGGTTGCTGCCGGGCACGACGCAGAAGCACGGCGTCCCGGGCGCCACGTCGGTGAGGTAGTGGATGGCGCAGAGCCAGTCGCAGGGCATGTAGGGCGTGCGGTTCAGGCGGTCGGGACGCACCGCGTCGTGATGGAAGTTCATCGCGCCTTCGCCGGCGCCTTCCGGCGTCTCGCGGAAATTGAACTCCGAAAACCGCGCTCTGTCCTCGCCGCCCAGAAGGCGCGCGACGATCGGATACGAGCTCGGGTGGCGCGTGTAGGGATCGAGCTCGGGGTAGTCGAGCAGGGGCTGTGAATAGATCAGCCCCTGGTTGCGGTGATGCGGCTTGCGCTTGTCGCTGAGGCCCCAGGACAGCGGTCGCTCCGCCTGGGTGCGGTCGCAGAACTCGTTGAGATGGCGCAGTTCGTCTGGACTCAGGCAGTTCGCCAGGACCACGAAGCCGTGGGCCTCGAAGTGCTCGCAGGCGCCTTCGGCTTCCCGCCGGGGATCAAACGCGCGCGCGGCTTCGGCGCTGACCCGGCCAAATCCCTGTTTGGCGCGTTTGGGATCGCCGCTGCGGTTCTTTTCCGGCTGCAGTCTCACGGCCATCGACATCGACCTCCCATTTCCCGTTTGGCGACAGCCTATCACGGGTCGGTCCGATCCGCGGAACCTTCCAATCGCGGAATGGTCATTCCCCTCGCGCGCGGCGCGATCACGGTCTAAGTCTTGCCCATGCGCACCGACACGCCTCCGATGACCCGCCTGGCCGATTATCGTCCGCCGGAATTCCAGATCGACCAGGTCCGGCTGGAGTTCGATCTGCATCCCTCGGCGACGCGCGTGAAGGCGCGGATGGTGGTGCGCCGCGACGGCGACCACACCGAACCCTTGCGGCTGGATGGCGACGGGCTGAAGACCCTGTCGGTCTCGATCGACGGTGCGGTCCTGCCGCCCAAAGCCTATGTGCTCGACGAGTCCTCTTTGGCCATTCCGGGCGTCCCCGACGCCTTCGTGCTTGAAACCGAGGTCGAGATCGATCCCTCGGCCAACTCCGCCCTGATGGGGCTCTATATGTCTGGCGGCCGCTTCTGCAGCCAGTGCGAGCCCGAGGGCTTTCGCCGCATCACCTGGTACGCCGACCGGCCCGACGTGATGTCGCGCTTCACCGTGCGCATTGAGGCGCCCAAGACGTTCCAGCGGCTGCTTTCCAACGGCAACCTGATCGACTCCGGCGATCTGCCCGGCGAGAGGCATTTCGCGCTCTGGGAAGATCCGTTCCGCAAGCCCAGCTACCTGTTCGCGCTGGTGGCCGGCGAGCTGGATGTTCTTGAAGACAGCTTCGTCACCATGAGCGGCCGCACGGTCGCGCTGCGCATCTATGTCGATCCGGGCATGGCGCCGCGCGCGCTCTACGCCATGGATAGCCTCAAGCGCGCGATGCGCTGGGACGAGGAGACCTACGGCCGCGAGTACGATCTGGACCTCTTCATGATCGTCGCGGTGCGCGATTTCAACTTCGGAGCCATGGAAAACAAGGGCCTCAACGTCTTCGTTTCGCAGCTGGTGCTGGCCGATCCGGCCACGGCGACCGACCTCGACTATGAACGCATCGAAGGGGTGGTCGCGCACGAATATTTTCACAACTGGACCGGCAACCGCATCACCTGCCGCGACTGGTTTCAGCTGTGCCTGAAGGAAGGCCTGACGGTCTTCCGCGACCAGAGCTTCTCGGCCGACATGCGCGGTCATGCGGTGCAGAGGATCAAGGAGGTGCGCACCCTACGGGCCCTGCAGTTCTCCGACGACGCCGGGCCCATGGCCCACCCCGTGCGGCCCGAGGCCTACGCCAAGATCGACAACTTCTACACCTCGACGATCTACGAAAAGGGCGCCGAGCTGATCCGCATGCTCAAGCTGATGATCGGCGACGAGGCCTATCGCAAGGGCATGGACCTCTATTTCGAGCGATGGGACGGCTGCGCCACCACCATCGACGCCTTCATCGCCTGCTTCGCCGACGCCACCGGACGCGACTTCAGCGATTTCTTCGTCTGGTACGGGCAGGCCGGCACGCCGGTCGTGAAGGTAGAGGCCAGATATGACGCCGCCGCCAAGGCTGTGGACCTGACTCTCAGTCAGTCCACCGCGCCGACTCCGGGTCAGCCCACCAAGCGCGCCGTGCCCATGCCTATCGCCATCGGCCTGCTGGACGACGATGGCCGCGAGCAGCGTGCGACCGAAGTGATCGTGCTCAGCGGCGCCGAACAGGTCGTCCGCTTCGAAGGGGTGGCGCGCGCGCCGGTCCTCTCCGCGCTGCGCGGCTTTTCGGCGCCGGTCAATCTGCGCACCAACGCCGCGCCGGGCGACGCCTATGTGCTGCTCGCGGCCGATCCCGACCTGGTCAACCGCTGGGAGGCTGGCCAGTCTCTGGCCCGCGATCTGATCCTGGTCCGCGCCGCGGGCAGCGCCGACACGGCGGGCGAGACCCGGTTTGCCCAGGCCCTTGGCCGCGCGCTGCGCGATCAAGCCTCGGCCCCCGCCTTCAAGGCGCTGCTGCTGGCTCTGCCGAGCGAGACGGACCTGGCTGTGATCCGCAGCCCGGCCGACCCGGCGGCGATCCACGCCGCCCGCGACGCGCTGCGCGCCTGCATCGCCACGGAGCTGCGCGCCGACCTGCGGGCGCTGTACGAGGGCCTGCGCGATACTGGACCGTTTTCCGCCGACGCGGAGGCGGCCGGACGCCGCTCGCTGCGCAACGCCGCGCTCGACATGCTGACCGCGGCTCCGGACGAAGCGATTCTAGACCTGGCGCGCGCGCACTTCGGGTCGGCGACCAACATGACGGACTCCATGGGCGGCCTCGGCGCATTGGTCATACTGGGCGGCGAGGCCCTCGACGAGGCGCTGACCGATTTCTACGGGCGCTGGAAGGACGAACCTCTGGTGATCGACAAATGGTTCCAGGTTCAGGCGCGCGATCCCTCGCCTCAGGCCCTCGATCGCATGGTGCGGTTGATCCAGCACCCGGCGTTCGATCCCCGCACCCCGACGCGGTTCCGCAGCGTGGTCGGCGCCTTCCCGGCGGCAAACCCGGCGCGGTTCCACGACCCTAGCGGCGCCGGCTACCGGTTCATCGCCGATCAGGTGCTGAAGATCGACGCGATCAACCCTGTGCTGGCCTCGCGCATGGTCGAACCCCTGGGCGCCTGGGGCCGCTACATCCCCGCGCTCGGGCAACGGATGCGGGGCGAACTGGAGCGGATCGCCAAGTCCAATCAGCTCTCAAACAACGTGCGCGAGCAGGTCGCCAAGGCGTTGGGCTGACGATCAGACAACGATCAGCTTGTCCCATGCGGCGCGGACGGTGGCTCTGGCCTTGGTCAGCTTTGTCTGCAGCGTCAAAAACGTCCGCGCGCCGCCGGCCTTGGCCAGCAGGGATTTGAAGGCGTCCGGCTCCGCCTCCAGAGCCCCTTCGTCGTCGAGAGCGATCTTCATCCATTGGGCCAGACCCTGATTGAGGCGCCAGGCGTCGAGGACGCCGATCAATGCCCTCGCGTTGCTGTCGCCTGCGGCGATCAGCGCTTCCAGCGCCGCTCCGGTATTGGCGTGGAGTGGCCCGCCGCTGGCCGCGCCGATGAGCTGCAGATGCTGGGCGATGAACTCGATATCGACCAGGCCGCCATCGCTGAGCTTCAGATCCCAAAATCCCTTCGCCGGTCGCTCGGCGGTCATCAGCGTGCGCATCTCCCGCACGTCGTGGGCGCAGATTTTTGGGTCGCGGGGACGCCGCAGGACCGCCTCGATGGCGGCGGTGGTTTCAGCCGCGAAGGCGTCGCGGCTTGCCCAGACCACGCGCGCCCTCGTGAGCGAGAGAAACTCCCAGGTCTCCGCTTCGCCCGCGTAGTAACCGTCGAAGGCGTCGCGGCTGACCGCGACGGGGCCGGCGGTCCCCGAGGGACGCAGGCGCATGTCCACCTCATAAAGCTCCCCGGCGGTTGTCGGCGCCGATAGGGCGGCCACCAGGCGCTGCGTGAAGCGGGCGTAGAAGGTTTGGGCGTCCCAGCCCTTGATCATCGACTCCGCGCCGGGCGCGCGCGGGCGATAGAGCGTCATCAGGTCGAGATCGGACTTGGCGCTCATCTCGCGCGAACCGCATTTGCCCAGAGCGATCACGGCGACGTCGCCGTCGAATGCGCCGCCTATGCGCGAGACCTCGTCCAGGGCGACGCTGGACAGTCCCTGGATGATAGCATCCGCCAGATCGGCGAAGGCTCGGCCGGCGGCGTCGGCGTCGGCGACGCCGGCGAAAACCTGAACGCCGATGCGAAACGCCCCCTCGGCGCGACGGCGGCGCGCCTCGTCCATGGCGGCCTCAAAGCCATTCGCCGCCAGGATGTCGTCTCTGACGCGGTCGGCGCCGTCGATCGGTTCGAAGAACGACGCGTCCATCAGGGCGTCGAGGGTGGCGGGGCGCCTTGAGAGGCTGTTCGCCATGCGCGGGGCGTAGGCCATCACGCGCACCAGGAGTTCCAGCAATCGCGGCTGGGCGAGAAAGAGCGATTGCACCTGGACGCCCAGGGTCAGTCCAACAAAGAAATCGGCGAACCGCGCGAACGCATCGTCCGGGGCGCCCGTGGCCGAAACCGCCTCCAAAAGGCGGGGCGCTAAGCGCGTGAACGCTTCCCGGCCGCGCTCGGTGCGCGTGGCGCCAATTCGGCCGTGATGCCAGGCCCGCACGGTGGCCGAGATCCTTGGGGGATCGAGGAAGCCCATCCGCCGCAACGTCGCCAGGGTTTCGCGGTCGTCCTCCACCCCGGTGAACACCAGGCTGCCAAAACGTGACGATAGGGGCTCCTCGCCCGCGAACAGCTCGCCGTACCGCCTATTGACCAGCTTCAGCGTCCGACCGACCCGCGCATCGAATGCGCGCAAGGGCTCAAAGCCGCTCAGCGCGGCGACGCGCCGGCGCTCGGCGTCGGACTCCGGCAAGACGTGGGTTTGCTCGTCCGCGAGCATCTGGCAGCGATGTTCAAGGGCTCTCAAGTCGCGATAGGCGTCGGCCATCTCGCGCGCGGTCTGGGTCTCGACGTGGCCGGCGGCGGCCAAGGCGTCGAGGGCGTCCAGCGTACGGGGTGAGCGCAGGCTCGACTGGCGGCCTCCGAGGATCAGTTGCTGGGTCTGGACGAAGAACTCGATTTCGCGAATGCCCCCGCGCCCAAGTTTGAGATCGGCGCCCTTCGCGGTCAGGCGGTCGTCGACCTTGTGGATGTGGATTTGACGCTTGATGGAATGGATGTCGGCGATCGCCGCGAAGTCGAGATTTCGCCGCCAGATGAAGGGCTGCAGCTCATCGAGAAACGCCTCGCCAAGGGCCGTGTCGCCGCCGACCGCGCGAGCCTTGATGAATGCAGCCCGCTCCCAGTTCTGGCCGACGCTCTGATAGTAGTTGAGCGCCAGCGGCACGGGGACTGCCGGAGATGTCGACGACGGATCTGGCCTCAGGCGCATGTCGACGCGAAAGACATAGCCATCGGCCGTTCGCCCTTGCAGGATTTCGCCCACCCGTTCGACCAACCGTCGCGCGACGGGCTGAGCCTCGTGCGGGGCGGTCACCGCGAAGAGGTCGGGTTCATAGAAGAACGAGATGTCGATATCGCTCGAATAATTGAGCTCGAAGGCGCCCTGCTTGCCCATCGCCACGCCAAAGAGGCCTGCCGCGGCGCCACCTGGCGCCACTGGCGAGAGGCGACCCGCTTCGACGGCCTCCCGTGTCGCGAGGATCATGGCCGCTTCGACTGAGGCGTCCGCATATCGGGTTAGCGCGTGGGTCACCTCGTCGAGCCGCCATGCGCCGCCCAGGTCCGCCAGCGCGGTGAGGAGATGGAGTTCGGCCTTGCGGTCGCGCAGGATGCCCTCGGCCTTTTCCGTCGTCTCGGCCGCGGCCACGGCGCTCAAGCCCGCGACGAGCGTCGCGAGGCGCTCGGTCGGTGGATCGATCAAGACGCGCCTCAGTCTATCGGGGTCTCGGAACGCCAGACTCGCCAGATAAGGCGATGCGCCGAACACCGGCGCCAAGGCGGGCCAGGCGCGGTCGAACACGCCGTCCCACCCGCCGTCGCGGGCCGGGGCGTCGAGACGCGCCTTCGCGCGATCCGCGGCCCGCGGGTCGGCGATGGGGCCGCACGGTGCAATGATGTCGATCAGCCCGGTCACGGGGCGTCCCTATCCCAGGTTGGGGAAGACCAGGGCCACACGCAGGCCCGGACCGGAGCCATCGACGGCGCCTGGACCCTCGTCAAGTTCCAGTGATCCCTTATGCGCGCGCGCCACCGCCGCCACCAGAGACAAGCCTAGTCCGGCCCCGGGCTCATTGCGGCTGTTTTCCAGCCGCACGAACCGGTCGAGCACCCGGCCACGATCAGCCTCGGGGATGCCGGCGCCGGTGTCGGTCACCGATATCTCGACATCCCCCGAAGATCGGCGGCGGACTCGCGTCATGATCGCCCCGCCCGAAGGGGTGTATTTCACGGCGTTGTCGAGAATATTGGCGAGCGCCTGGGCGACGAACTCGCGATTGCCGTGAACCCGCAGGCCAGGTTCGCACTCAAGCGCGAACTCCAGCCCTTTGTCTTCGCACAGAGGCTCATAGAGTTCGCATACCGATTGAGCGAGTTCCACGGCGTCGAACGGCGCGGCGTTGGGCGCCTCTCCCGCCGCCTCCAGGCGCGCGATGGCCAGAACCGCGTTGAAGGTTCGCAACACGCCGTCGGTGTCTTCCAGGGTCTTGTGCAACGCCGCCTTGGCGTCGGCGCGGCCGGCGTCGGCCTCAAGAATGGCGATCTCCAGCCGCGAGCGCAGCCGATTGAGCGGCGAGCGCAGGTCGTGGGCGATGGCGTCGCCGGCGTGGCGCAGTCCGGCCACCGATCTCTCCAGGCGATCGAGCATGTCATTGAGGCCGGCGGCCAGTTCGTCATATTCATCGCCGGCTCCGCGAACCGGCGCCCGCGCCCGCCAGTCTCCGGCCCGCGCCTTGTCGATCACGGCGTTCAGACTGGCGATGTTGCGACTAACGCCCCGGCTGATCAGCAATCCGCCGCCAAGTCCCAAGGTGATCATCAGCGCGCCGGCGCCCCAGAGCGCGCGCAGGATGCGGTTCACATAGAACTGCGACTCGCCGAGGTCGGCGCCGACGAACAGGCGATTGCCGTCCGGCAATCGCTCCTCCACCCCGCGCGCCTCCTGGCGGATGATGGCGCCGCCGGGGGCAGTGTCGGTGATACGGAAGCTGGCCCAGGTCCGCTCGCCTTTGAAGGTGCTGATGGGTGATTGCCCGATCGAGCCGCTGATCGGTTTGCCGTCTGAACCCATCAGGAGATAGAGCAACGGGTGGTCGACGGAGGAGCGCTCTATGACCGCCTGATTGAGCGCCATCACCCCGCCGGCTCGGTCCACGGCTTCGAGGGAGGCGATCTCACGGGTGACGCGCGCGTCGGTGCGGGCGATCACCTCGCCGGCGGTCGCGATGTAGATGTAGGCGAGAAAAGCGCTGGCCGCCGCGGCGAACAGAGCCAGGAACAGCAAGGTCAGCCGAAACGGAGTGGTTCGGAACAGGCGGGGCAGTCGAAGCCCGCGCGCGCTTCCCGCGAATGAGGGGTCGGGATTGGAGATCGGATGGCGCTCCAGATGCTCGAGCCTATCGCGGGCTCCGGTCGCTCAAGTCGCCGTAGCTGAGCGGTCCGAACCGTCGCCCCGCAATCAAGGATCCAACCGGTAGCCGGCGCCCCGGACGGTTTGCAACATTGGTCGATCAAAGCCCTTGTCGATCTTGGACCGCAGGCGCGAAATATGCACGTCGATCACATTGGTCTGGGGGTCGAAATGATACTCCCACACCTTCTCCAGCAGCATCGTGCGCGTGACCGACTGTCCGCCGTGACGCATGAGAAACTCAAGGAGCTGAAATTCACGCGGTTGCAGGTCGATTTCGACACCGGCGCGCCGAACCTCGCGTGCGATGAGGTCCATTTCCAGATCGCCGACGCGCAAAACGGTCTGGGCGGCGCCCATTTCCCGCCGGCGTCCCAGGGCTTCGACGCGCGCCGCCAACTCGGCCAAGGCGTAGGGCTTGACCAGATAGTCGTCCCCCCCGGCGTTCAAGCCCTCGACTCGATCGTCGATCTCGCCCAGCGCCGATAGAAACAACACTGGCGTGTTATCTCCGCCCGATCTGAGGGTTTCGACCATCGTGACCCCATCCATCCTGGGCATCATGCGGTCGACGATCAGGACGTCGAAATGGTCTGCGCCGGCGGCGTGCAAGCCCGCCTCGCCGTCCGGGGCCGTCGCACATTGGTGGCCATGCTCGGTCAGCCCTGTCACCATGGCGCGAGCCGCCACCTCATCGTCTTCGACAATAAGAAGTCGCATAAGCATCCCCCGTCCTTATGTTCTCAGGGCCTCGCGACACCCAATACAGAGCAGATCGCTTCCGAGGCGTCCGCCGCCGAACCCCTTGCGGATTCGGCGGACCCAGGCACGCGCCAGACGGCGACGGGTGTCAGCCCTCGATCTTGATCGGCACGAACCTCGACTGGCCCTCGCGTGTGATTTCCAACGGGATGCTTTCGCGCCCGGCCTTTTTCCACGCGGTGACTGCGGCGTTGATGTCCGTGGCGCTGGAAACCTCGCGGTCGCCGGCGCGAACGATCACGTCGCCACGATGGAGGCCCTTGTCGGCCGCGTCCGAGGACGGCTTCACGCCCTGCACGACCACGCCATGCACGTCAGGACCAAGGTTATAGCTCTGACGCGCTTCGGGATCGATCGGTACAAGTGACATGCCCAGAGCATGCCCCTTGCCCGTCGCGTCCGGCGCCGCCTCATCCGCGCCATCGCTGGGGCCTATGCCGCCGTTCTTGGCCAGCTGCTCCTCCGACGGCCGCAGGCCGGCCGTGATCTCCAGGCTCTTGGATTTGCCGTCACGATAGAGATCAAGCTTGAGGGAGTCCCCTGCGTGGACCTTGGCGACCTCGCGAGTCATCTCGGACGCTCCGGTCACATGATGTCCGTTCACGGCGACCACGACGTCGCCTGGCTTAACACCGGCCTTGGAGGCCGGTCCGTTGGGCACCAAACCGGCGACCACCGCGCCTTTTTGCCCGGTCAGGCCCCAGGAGCCGGCCATCTCTTCGCTGAGGTCTTGGATCGTCGCGCCGATATAGCCGCGGGTGATCTTGTGACCGTCCATCAGCTGCTTGGTGACGCTCTGGGCGACGTCGGCCGGAATATCGAAACCGATGCCGACAGACCCGCCGGACGGCGAGAAAATAGCGGTGTTCACGCCGATCACCCGCCCATAGGCGTCGAACGTCGGCCCGCCCGAGTTGCCGCGATTGATCGGCGCGTCGATCTGAATGTATTCGACGAACTTTTCGCCGATGTCCCGGTTGAACGCCGAAACGATGCCCGCCGTCGCGGTGCCCCCCAGGTCATAGGGGTTGCCCACCGCAAGAACCCAGTCACCGACGCGGGGCCGCGCGCGATCCTCGAAATTCACAAACGGGAAACCGCCTCCCTCAACGCGGATGACCGCGAGATCGGTGCCCTCGTCTCGTCCGACCAGCGTGGCCTTAAGTTCGCGACCGTCCTTCAGGACGACTTTGATCTCTTCGGCGTTTTCGACAACGTGATTGTTTGTGACGATGAAGCCGTCGGGCGAGATGAAAAAGCCCGACCCGGACGACTGCTGTTTTGGCATGTGGCGGGTGTCGGGTTCGCCGTCATCGCCGTCATCGCCGTGGGGCTGCATGCCGAACGGAAACATCTGCATCCCCGGCATCCCCGGTATGCCGCGCCGAAGCGCGCTGATGTCGACTTTCGAGGTCACCCGAATGGACACGACCGCGGGCGACACGCGCTCAAAAATGTCCGCGAAAGACATCGGCGCCCCTGGAGACGACGCCACGACCGGCTCGGTCGACGCCTTGATCAGATGACCGAAGCCGTCGCCGGCCAGCGTGCCATGCGGATTGGCGCCCGCCATGGCCGCCACTGCGATCGCGGCGCCGCCCAGGGCGCCGAGGAAAACGTGAGACTTGCTGATTGCCATCGGTAGATTCCCTGTTCCGATCCCCTGGGATCGGCTGATGCTCATTTAGGTGCGATACGACGTTCGCGCGAGGCCCCTCGCCTAGCTGGCGCGCTCCCACGGCCGAATTATCGTTTGTTTAGCCCGCCAATCAAAATGTCGATTTGGAAAGCTGGTATTAATTCGATGTAACTCGGCCCGGGGCGCCGTCACTTTGGCGTCGGATAGGCTGGACTCGCCCCGCCGCCGCGCCATTCCCCTTGCGCCTTGAGCGAGTCCGCCAAGGCCTTGGGCATGTATTTTTCATCGTGCTTGGCCAGGATCTGGGTGGCGATGAAGGCGCCGTCGGCGGCGTAGGCTCCCGTGGCGACCACGCCTTGGCCCTCGCGGAACAGATCGGGGATTTCCCCTTTGTATTGCACGGGAGACTGGGCCAGTTTGTCGGCAAGTACGAAATCGATCTCGCCGCCGGCGCGCCTGACGACGCTGCCCCGGACGACCAGGCCACCCAACTGTATCGATCGGCCAACGGCGACATGGGCCGCCTTGGCCTGCGCGGGCGTGTAGAAGTAGGAAATCGAGTCTCGCAGCCCATAGCCCGTGAGCGCGGCCGCGAGAATGAGCACCGGAGCCGCCGCTCCGACCATCATGAGGCGCCTGCGCGCGGTGCGTGATCGAGGAAGGAAATTCATCGGCGATTGCATATCTCAATCGGACCGTTTTGTCCGCACATGTCGCGAGCTAGGTCTCGGCGCGGGGCAACAGGATGCTCACCTTCAGGCCCCCCCAGGTCGATGTCGCCAGTTCGATGGAACCCTGATAGGCGCGAACCAGTTCGTCGACGATCGCCAGGCCCAAGCCCGTTCCCGGCGTCTGTTCGTCCAGCCTCGCGCCACGCTTGAGCGCCTCGGCGTGCTGATCCGCCGACAAGCCCGGACCGTCATCTTCGATTACGATCCGAAGCCAGCGCGGCGCCTCGGCGATCGCGACATCAATGCGGACTTTCGATCGGCACCATTTGCACGCGTTTTCGGTCACATTGCCGATAATCTCCATCAGATCCTGTCGCTCGCCGCGGAAATAGAGGCCGTCGTCGCACGTCCAATCCACGCCCGTGGCCACCTTCTCGTGGAAGATCCTGTCGAGCGTGCGCGTCAGATCCTCGACAACCGGCGCGAGCTCGGTGCGTTCGCCGTGGCTCTGCGCGCTCGCGGCGGCGCGGGCGCGACGCAGGTGGTGGCTGACGTGCTGTTCCATCGCCTGCGCCTGCCGCGAGACGATCTGGGCCAGTGGCCCGGGTTGTTGGTCGGCCTCCGTGAGCATGACAGCCAACGGGGTCTTGAGCGCGTGAGCCAGATTCCCGACGTGGGTGCGTTGGCGTTCGACGACATCCTGGGTGTGCGCCATGAGGGCGTTCAATTCCTCGGCCAGGGGCGCAAGTTCGGTCGGATAGTCGCCGACCAGCCGGTCGGTCACGCCGTTGCGCACCGCGGCGACATCGTTGCGCAAATCGAACAGCGGCCTCAGGCCCACGCGCACCTGAATGACGACCGCCAGGATCAACCCAACGCCCAAGACCACGAGCACGACGCTGATCGTCGTGGCGAATGTCTGGATCTCGCGATCCAGGGGCGCGCGATCCAAGGCGGCCATGAAAACAACGGCCTGAGCGACGTCGGGCAGGCGTCCGACCATCGCCGCCGCCCGCAGTCGCCCGTCCTGCGGTCCCGGTGTGTCGTAGTAAATGACCTTGCCGGGTTGCTGTTCCAGGGCGGCGAGTCCCCCAGGCGGGAGCGGGAGGGAGCCGTCGAACAGCGACGGCGAGCGGACCATTTGGGAGGGGCCGTCCTTTTCAGCCGCGGCGACCTGCCAATAGGATCCGCTATAGGCGCGCGCAGAACGCGGATCGGTGTTTGTCGGCGCCAGGATCTGACCGGACCGGACGGAGGTGGTGGCCAGAAGGCCGTCCAGGGTGTCGGCGAGGGAGTTGTCGAAGCGCGCCACCGCCGCGTTGCTGAAATAGATCGATAAAACCGCCCCACCGGCCAGGAGAACGGCAAGGCTCCAAACCGCCGCCAAAATCACCAGACGGCGAACCAGGGACGCGCGGGCGCGCGGCGCAATCTTCTGCCTGGTTGCGCTTTGCGGTCGCGGGCTGTCGCCCAGGCTCACGCCTTGTCCGCCTCGCCATCCAAGGCCACGAGCCGATATCCCAATCCACGGATCGTTTCGACGCGATCCGCACCCATCTTCTTGCGCAGGCGCCCTATGAAGACTTCGATCGTGTTGGAGTCGCGGTCGAAATCCTGATCATAAAGGTGCTCGACCAACTCCGTGCGGCTGATGACGCGGTCCTGATGCATGATCATGTAGTGCAACAGGCGATACTCAAGCGAAGTCAGCCGCAGCGGCTCGCCGTTGACCGAAGCCCGCGCCGCGCGCGGGTCAAGGCGGATCGCCCCGCAGGCGAGATTAGGCGCCGCGTGCCCGGCGGACCGGCGCAGCAACGCGCGAAGACGCGCGAGCAGTTCCTCGGTGTGGAAAGGCTTGGTCAGATAGTCGTCGGCGCCCGCGTCGAAGCCGGAGACCTTTTCGCTCCAGGCGCCTCGAGCGGTCAGTATGAGCACCGGCGTCGCAAGCCTTGCCCGACGCCACCCCTCCAGGACGGCGACTCCGTCGATTTTGGGCAAACCCAGATCGAGGATGATCGCGTCATAGGGCTCGGTTTCGCCCATGAACGCCGCCTCCTCGCCGTCGGGAGCATGGTCGACCGCATAGCCGGCATCGGTCAACGCCCGCTTGAGCTGCCGTGACAGGTCCGGATCGTCTTCGACAAGCAGCACCCGCATCGAAGTTACTACCTCCCGCTTAGGATCGCGCCAGAGGCGGCGTCGACCACGAAATCCATGCGCCGGCCGTCCCGGGCCAGCCAGCGTACGCGATACACTTGCCGACCGCCTGGAAAATCAACTTGGGCGTCCAGCACCCGACCGGGCGCGATCCGCCGGATCGACTGCAACACGCGTCCGAGCGGCTCGACGCCGCCCGGTCGGGGTCCGGCCTCCCATCCTCCCCGGTTCCACCCACCGTCTCCCCAGCCTGGACGACGTGGCGGCGGAGCCTGGTATCGTGGTGGGGCGTAAACCGAAGGGGGACCGCCACCCCAGCCAGGCGCGCGCCGGTCGGTGGGCTCCAGGCCGCCTTGTCCGTCACGCCCTCCGCCATACCAGCCGCGCGACGGCGGCGGCGTTCGGTAAGGTTCGAAGGCGCCGTGAGGCGCCGCTCGCCATCCGTCAGGCCGCTGATCGTAATCCCGCGCGCCCGCGCCGCCCAATGGCGCGCAGGCCAGCGCACATACGAGCGCGAAAAGGGTTGGTGTCCGGGTCACCCTTTGGTCCTAACGAAACGTCCCTGAACCGATCGTGAATGACTTGCGCTTCCGACGCGCGCAAGTGCAAGGGGACAACCGTCGGCGCCCGTTAGGTTTTTCGTCAGCTGTCGGAACGGGCTTGTCTGACCCCGTCAGCCGCGCCTGCGGGGCTGGTAGGGTCGCTCCGCGCGCCAGGTCTCGGCGAACGCCTCAAGGTCAGGATCGGCCGCGTCGGGCAGCGTAAGCGTCACGCGCGCCAACAGATCGCCGCGGCGACCCGCGGCGTTGGGCATGCCTCGGCCCTTCAACCTCAATACCGCTCCGGAGTTGGACCCCTTAGGTACGGTCAGCGTCACCGGCCCGTCCGGCGTCACCGCTTCCACCTTGCCGCCAAGGACCGCGTCGGGGATCGATACGGGCAAATCCATGATCAGATTGTCGCCTTCGCGGCGGTAGAGCGAATGCGGCCGAAACGCGATCTCGATGAGGGCGTCGCCGCTGCCGCCGCGGCCCGCTCCACCTTGTCCCTTGAGGCGCAGAGTCTGCCCTTCGACAACTCCCTTCGGGATCGTCAGGTCGAGAACCCGGCCATCGGCGAAGGGAACCCGCTTCTTCGCGCCAGTGATGGCGTCGGCGAGATCAATCTCCAGGCGCGCACGCACATCGGCGCCGCGCGGGCTAAATCCGCCGCCCCGGCCGCCCGAGGCTCCGAAAACACCACCGAGAATGTCGTTGAGATCGACGCCGTCAAACCCCGTGGAGCGAAAGCCTCCGCCCTGGCCGCCGAATGGCGATTGCGAAAAGGGCCCCGACCCGAAGGGGCCCTGGCCAAAGCCCGCCATCGACTCGCGCCCGTCGGCGTCGATCTCGCCGGCGTCGTATTTCCTGCGCTTTTCGGGATCGCCCAGGATCTCGAACGCGCTGCTCGCGCGTTTGAAGCGGTCTTCGGCTTTCTTGTCGCCTGGGTTGACGTCCGGGTGATGCGCCTTGGCGAGCTTGCGAAATGCCTTGCGAATGTCGTCGGCTGTCGCGCCGCGAGCGACCCCCAGCTCCTGATACAGATCGCGCGCCAAATCGAACCCTTCTCGCGGCGGTTGCCGCCCTGCGGCTAAAGTAGGTGTTCGCCGACCTCGCGCAAGTCATGTTGTGGCAAATTTACCACAATTCGCAAATCGACGTCCGTGCGCAGTCTCTTCCGCTGGGATCGAGGCCGCCGCCCGGAGCCTGCGGCTCGTCGAGGTCTATTCATCACGGCTTAACCGAACCCTCCCCATCGCTCAGGTCGCGGACATTTAACGGAGCGACAACCTATGGCGAGGAAGCGACCAGCAAGCGCCAGACGGCGCCGCGCGGTCCGACCGCGGAAAAACGACCGGGGTCCGGTGTCGCCAAATCGCCAAATCGCCAAGTCGTTCTGCGAAGCGCTGGTCATCGCCGCATTATTCGCCCTCGCCACCGCCGCCGTGCCCGCGCACGCTGATCAGTCACCGCTGCGGTCGATCAGCCATTCGGGCGCCATGTAGTCTATCGCATCGTCGGGATCGCTCAGTTCGGACTCGCTGATCGTTTGGCCGCGAATTGAGGCCCCTGAGGAGTGCACGCTCGCCGGATCGCCCGTGCGAAGGGGATGCCAAACGGGGAGGTCCTTGCCTTCATAAAGTCGGCGATAGGCGCAACTGAGCGGCATCCAAGGCAGGGTCCTGATGTTGCCAGGCGTCAACTTGATACAGTCGGGAACCCTGACCTGCCGCGCCGCGTAGTCCGTGCAGCGGCAGGCATGGGTGTCGAACAGGGAACAAGCCACTCGAGTGGGCGTGATCTCCCCGGTGTCCTCGTCCTCCAGCCGGATCAGGCAGCATAGGCCGCAGCCGTCGCAGAGGCTCTCCCACTCCGCTGGCGTCATGTCCTGAAGACGCTTGGAGCGCCAGAATGGCTCGGTCGTCATCGCCACAGGCTCTAGACCACGCTAGAGCGTCGGCATAGTCCAACGACGCCTCGAACTCAGGGAACGAAAATCTAAGATGGCGGCCCCGGTTCTGGCTTTACGCAACGCGCGCCTGCGTGACGGCGCCCGCTGGCTGTTCGATGGCGTGGATATCATCCTCGAGCCGCGGGATCGGGCCTGTCTCGTCGGCCGCAACGGTGAAGGCAAGTCCACCCTGCTGCGGGTGTTGACTGGCGCGCAGGAGCCTGACGAAGGCGTCCGCGCCGTGGCTCCCGGGGTTCGCATCGTACATGTCGCCCAGGAACCACCGCTGGTCGGCGAAACCTTACTGGACTTCACCGTGTCGGGCGGCGCCGCCGCGCACGAGGCGGGGGCCTGGCTCGACGTGTTCGAGCTCGATCCCAGACGCTCCACTCTTGGCCTCTCGGGCGGAGAGACCCGGCGAGCTGCCTTGGCGAAGGCCTTCTCCGAGGATCCGGACGTTCTGCTGCTCGATGAACCCACAAATCATCTCGATATCTTCGCGATCGCTCGCCTTGAGGACCTGATCGCGCGCAGTCGGGCGGCGGTTCTGATTGTCAGTCACGATCGCATGTTTCTGGAGCGCGTCACTCGGCGCTGCTTCTGGCTCGCCGATCGTCGGGTCCGGCGTCTGGACAAAGGGTTCGCGGCGTTCGACGCCTGGGCCGAGGGCGTGCGAGCGGAAGAGGCCGAGGTCGCCCGCCGATTGGAAAAATCAATCGAACGGGAACAGGATTGGCTGGCCTACGGAGTGACCGCCCGGCGCGCGCGCAACGAAGGCCGCCGTCGCAACCTCATGGCCTTGCGCGCGCAGCGAGCTGAAATGATGCGGCTGGCGCGGGGCCAGATGTCGCTCGACACCACAACGGGACCGCTGTCGGGCAAGCTGGTGATCGAGGCCAGATCCATCGCGAAGCGCTATGGAACCCGAACGTTGCTTGACGGCTTTTCGACCCGCGTCCGGCGCGGCGACAAGGTCGCCGTGGTCGGCCCCAACGGCGCGGGTAAGACGACCCTGGTCAAACTCCTGCTTGGGGAACTGGCGCCTGACGCCGGCTCTGTGAGGCAAGGGGCCAATCTTGAGATCGCCTATGTCGACCAGGCGCGGGTCGATCTCGACGCCGACCTCACGTTGCGACAGTTCCTGGCCCCGCTTGGCGGTGACCACGTATCCGTCCGTGGCCAATCACGGCACGTGGCGGCCTATGCCAAGGAATTCCTGTTCGGCGCCGATCAACTTAACCAACCGGTGCGCGACCTGTCGGGGGGCGAGCGGAATCGGCTGCTCCTGGCTCGCGCCTTGGCGAAGCCCTCCAATGTGCTGGTGTTGGACGAACCGACAAACGACCTCGACATGGAGACACTGGATCTCCTCGAGGATGTCCTCTCGGACTACCCTGGAACGGTTCTTCTGGTCAGCCACGACCGCGATTTTGTGGACCGTGTGGCAACCTCGACCATAGGCATGGACGGCCGGGGTCGCGTTGTGGAGACGCCGGGGGGTTGGCGCGATTTCATCGAACAAAATCCTGGGTTCCTCCAGCTTGACGAACCAGCGCCGAGAAAGGCGCCTCAGCCGGCGGCCGCGCGCGCCAAGACCGCGCCGAGCAAGCTCAGCTACAAGGACGCTCGACGCCTTGCGGAGCTGGAGTCTCGGCTGAACGCCTTGCCGGCCGAAATCAATCGGCTTGAGACCCTGCTCGCCGATCCCAACCTGTATCAGCGCGCGCCGGCCCGGTTCGCTGAAGTCACCGCGGCTCTGGATGCGGCCCGGGCGGAGCTGATGGCGATCGAGGTCGAATGGCTGGAGCTTGAAACCCTGCGGGAGTCCTTGGCCGGAGACGGCGCGGGCGCAATGAGCTAGGTTGAGCGCAGACGCAAAGCGGGAAGGAAAACCCATGAAGGTTCGATCAATTGTCATTGCCTGTTTTTTGGCAGGCTCTTGCCTCGCGACTAGCGGCGCGCTCGCGGCTTCCGCGAGCATCGACGCCGCCATCGCCGACCCAGGTCGGCCCGCCGACGAACTGGCGATGGACGCCACCCGCAAGCCCGCTCAGCTTCTGGCCGCCGCTCGCCTGAAGCCCGGACAGCGAATCGTCGACGTTTTTCCCGGGCCTTACTGGGATCGCCTGTTCGCCGATGTGGTCGGGCCCAAGGGCAAGGTCGTGATGTACATGCCGATGGAAATGGTGAAGGCGGAGAATATTCCTCTGCCGAAACCCGGGACGCCGGCGTTGACTGGACATCCAAACGTCTCGATGATCGCGGCGGCGATCAATGACTTCGCGATGTCAGAACCGGTTGATGTCGTCTGGATCCGTCAGAACTACCACGACCTTTACGACCCCTTCATGGGGCCGGCCAACGTGCCGGCGTTCAACAAGGCGGTTTTCGCGGCGCTGCGGCGTGGGGGTCGGTATGTCATCATCGACCATTCCGCCCCGGACGGCTCGGGTCTGGCCGACGCCAACACCACGCACCGTGTCGATGAAGCGATTGTCAAACGGGATATGGCCGCCGCGGGTTTCGTGCTCGAAACCGAAAGCAACGTATTGCGCAACCCTGCGGACGATCGATCCAAGCTTGTTTTCGACAAGTCGATCCGCGGCCACACCGATCAATTCGTGCTGATCTATCGTAAGCCATAGGATCGACGCGGCGGAAAGCCTGCCGATCGCGCCGCCGCAAGCCGACAAACCCGACGCGCATTTGGCGCGCCGGGCCGACGGGAGCGACTAGCCCTTCATGCACTTGCGGCGGAAGCTGTCGCGGGCCTTGCCGTGAAGGCCCTTGGAGTCAGCCTGGGCCGAGCACTGGAGCGAAATCGCGGTTCGCGGCTTGCCATTGGGCGCGGTGGTCGACGTCTTGGCCGTGCTCATGGGTTTCGCCATGGCGCCCGTTGTCATGGCCGGTGTCGCCGCGGTCGGCTTAGCGGCCGCGGCCTTCTTCGCGGCCATGGCCGCCTTGTACTTGGCCAGGATCGACATCTTGGCCGCCGGCTTGGCGGGCGCCGTCGAGGTCGTCTGGGCATAGCCAGAACTGGCCACGGCAAGTCCGAGCGCCACGGCGACAATCAATTTACGCATAGAAATTCCTTCCCTGTGCTGGACCCGGCCAGCGGACTTGGACGCGGCGCTCAACACGGCGCCGGCGCGGCCCGCGCCCAAAAATGGCGCACTGACCGCACCCGCCAAGAATGACTGAAAATCCGTCGACTCGCCATGAGTTTTTCCGATTGGACATAAGGCCGCCCGGCGGCGGGTTCCTTGCCGCTGGGCCGGCTATCGGCTAACTTCCAGGCCTCACCGAGGAGTTATGTACCATGGGTCTTTTCGATCTCGTCTCAAACATCGGCGGCGGCCAGGCGTTGCAGGACGCGGCCTCGCAAGCCGGTGTCAGTCCCGATGTCGCCCAATCGATCCTCGGCGAGGTGATGCAACACGCCGCGGACGGCGGCGGCGCCGAAGGGATGGTCGAAGCCGTGGCTGGCAAGGCCGGAGTCGACCCCTCGGTCGTCCAGCAATTCCTACCGATGGTGATGCCGCTCCTCCAAGGCCACGCGGATGCGAATCCTGACGCCGCCGGCGGACTCGGCGGGATTCTCGGATCGCTAGGCGGCCTGTTCGGCGGCCAGTAGGTTCGCTGAAAGGCCAGAAATAGTTCGGCCCGCCGGGGTGTCCCGGCGGGCCGTTTTATTTCAAACTCGGCAGAGAATGCGAGTTGCTTAGTGCGCCATGGCCGGGGCCATTTGACCCTGAGCGGCCGCGGCGGCCGCGGCGCGACGCGCGGCGGCTTTCTTCTTCTTGTTGTGAACAGCGACTTCGTGGCCGACGATGCAGCCCACGGCAGCGCCCGCCAGAGCGTGGTGGTGAGCCATGTGGCCGGCGACGCCGCCCACGACCGCCCCGCTGAGGCAGCCAACAGCGCCGGCTTGGCTGGTCATGAAGGCCGCGGCGGCGCAACCCAGTACGATTTTACGAATCAAGACATCCTCCTGTTAGGATACAATCGACAACTCTTGCCGCTCGGCCATGGGATGGACAGGTCCTCACCACATCCGACGAAGCGGCGACAGGCTACAGGGCGGGAGGATTTTATCCAGCCCAATCTTTGGGTCGCCGACTTGGCCCGCCGGCGCCGCCATCCTAGAACAGGCGCGAACTCTGGGGAGATGCCAATTCATGCAAGGCAAGATGGCTGTCGCGCTCGCGCTCACGTTTGCACTCATGGGGTGCTCGAAGCCGGCAGCGGACAGCTCCGCAGCGGGCGGCGCCACCACGATCCGCTTCGCCACGGACTGGCGCGCGGAAGCGGAGCAAGGCGGTTTCTACGAAGCGCTCGCCAACGGCGAGTACGCCAAACGTGGCCTGAGCGTGACGATCATACCCGGCGGCCCGGGAACAAACGTACCGCAGCTCGTGGCTTCCGACGCCGTTGAAATGGGGGTTGGGTCCAACAGCTTCATAATCATGAACCTGGCGGCCGAACACGTGCCCGCCAAGGCCGTCGCCGCGTTCATGCAAAAGGACCCCCAGGTGCTGATGGCCCATCCCGACGCCGGGATTCATCAACTCAGTGATATGAAGGGCCACCCAATCTTTCTGTCCGACGCCTCGGTCACCGCCTTTTGGATATGGCTCAAGTCAAAATACGGCTTCACGGACGACCAGATCCGGAAATACACTTCGAATAATGGTCCGTTCCTGGCGGACAAGACGACCGTGCAACAGGGGTATCTGACCTCCGAACCCTATACGCTGGAGAAGGAGGCTCACTTGAAGCCGGCGGTGTTCCTGCTGGCGGACGAGGGATACCCCGGCTACGCCGGCATGGTGGTCGCGTCGAACAAGTTGATTCAGTCCAATCCAAAGGCCGTGAAGGCCTTCGTCGAGGCGACGGCGGCTGGATGGCAAGCCTACTTGCATGGCGATCCGGCGCCCGGGGACAAGTTGATCCTGAAAGACAATCCGGAAATGAGCGAGGATGTTCTGGCGCAGGCGCGCGACAAGATGCGCGCCTATGGCATCATCGATTCCGGGGATGCGAAGTCAGGGGGCCTTGGCATTATGACCGACGCGCGATGGTCGCAATTCTACGCGCTGGCCTCGTCCAAGGGGGTCTACCCCAAGGACATGGATTACAGATCCGCCTACGACCTGAGTTTCGTCGGCTCGGCGGCCAAGTAGCGCGGCGTCAAGGCGTATGGCGTTTGCCGCGACGGGGGCCATGACAGAAACACCACCTATCGCCTCGCTGGACGCCGTCGAGGTGATTTACGACGGCCGCGGCCCGGCGTTGGGGCCGTTCGACCTGGCGCTGGCTCCAGGAGAGATCGTCGCGCTGGTCGGACCCTCCGGCTGCGGCAAATCTACGGCCTTGCGCTTGCTCGCTGGTCTGGAAGCCCCCGCGCGCGGCGTCGTGCGTCGGGCGGCGGGACGCGGGGAGACCGCCGTGGTCTTTCAATCGCCAACCCTGGCCCCGTGGCTGACCACCGAAGCCAACGTCGCCCTGCCTCTGGAGCTGTCGGGAACGCCCCGCGCCGAGGCGCGGCGGCGCGCGCGTGAGGCCCTGGCGGGCGTCGGTCTCGCCGCGGCGGCGAGCGCGCGGCCAGCGCAGCTCTCTGGCGGCATGGCCATGCGCGCCTCTCTGGCGCGCGCGCTGGTGACCCATCCCAAGGTGCTATTGCTTGACGAGCCGTTCGCAGCGCTGGACGAACTCACGCGCCGGCGTTTGGCCGACGATCTGCTGGCAATCTGGTTCGAGCGTCGCCCCGCGATCGTTTTCGTCACTCACAACGTCGAGGAGGCGGCCTATATCGCTCAGCGCGTGATCATCTTGACGCCTGGGCCGGGGCGGATCGCCGCCGAGATCAGGATCGAGGCGCCGACACCGCGACCGCGCGGCTTCCGCGCCGATCCCGCGTTCCGCACCGCCGCCGAGGCGATCTCCGAGCAACTGGCTAGCGCGGCGGAGGCGTCGTGAAGCGGTTGGACATCCTGGCCCCGGTCGCGCTGATCGCGGTCATTCTCGCGATCTGGCAGGCCGCCTGTGCGCTCTGGAACGTGCCCGAATACCTGCTGCCCACACCCACGGCGATCGGCGCGGCCCTGGTGTCCAATGCCGCGATGTTGGCCGCCGCGGGTTGGCGCACGCTGTCGATGGCCCTTGAAGCGCTCGTCGTCGCGAGTCTTCTCGGCGGCGCAATGGCGATTCTGGTCACGCTCAACCGCGCGCTCGGTCAAGCGATCCGGCCGATCGCCGTGGCGATGCAGGTGACCCCCGTCGTGGCCATCGCGCCGCTCTTCATCATCTGGGCGGGCGTGCAGCATCCCGATCGCGCGATCGTCGCCCTGGCGGCGATTGTCGCCTTCTTCCCGATTTTCTCGGGGACTGTCCGCGGCCTGACGTCGGCCGATCCGGACCTGGAGCGATTGTTCGACCTCTACGGCGCGCGCGCCGGTCAACGACTGGTTCGTCTGCGCATTCCGGCCGCCCTGCCTTTCGTCGTCGAAGGTCACAAGGTTGCCGCGGGCCTCGCCATCATCGGCGCGGTGGTCGCCGAATTCGTTGCGGGCTCGGGCGGCGCCCAGGGTCTGGCCTGGCGGATCCTCGAGGCGGGCAACCGGCTGCGAACGGCGGAGATGTTCGCGGCGATCCTCGCCTTGGCTCTGATGGCCTCGGTCGTGCACGTCCTCTTTCAGGAACTCGAGAAGCGGGCCTTGACCTGGTGGCGGGGCCGGTAGAGCAAGCTGGCCATTACAAACAGGGGAGACGACCCAATGGAATTCCGTCGGTTGGGCGACAGCGGGCTCAAGGTCAGTGTGATCGGCCTGGGCTGCAATAACTTTGGCATGCGCATCGAACAGGACAAAACCACCGAAGTCGTGCACGCGGCGCTGGACGCGGGAATCACGCTTTTCGACACCGCGGACATCTACGGTGGGACGAAATCCGAGGTGATGTTGGGCAAGGCCCTGGGCGCGCGCCGCGCCGACATCGTTCTGGCCACCAAGTTCGCCATGCCACTGGGCTCGGGTCCCTATGATCGCGGGGGCTCGCGGCGCTACATCATGCGCGCGGTGGAGGCTAGCCTCACGCGCCTCAACACCGACCACATCGACTTGTTGCAAATGCACCAGCCTGATCCGGACACGCCGATCGAGGAGACGCTGCGCGCGCTGGACGATCTGATCGCGGACGGCAAGGTGCGCTACATCGGCAATTCGAACTTCGCCGGCTGGCAGATCGCCGACGCCGACTGGGTGTCCCAGTCGTCGAGCCTGGCCCGCTTCGTTTCGGCGCAGAACAACTACAGCCTGTTGGAGCGGCGCATTGAGCATGAGGTCCTGCCGGCGTGCGAGCGTTTCGGCCTGGGCATGCTGCCGTTCTTCCCCCTGGCTTCGGGCCTGTTGTCGGGCAAATACCATCGCGGCGAGCCGGCGGCCGAGGGCACCCGTCTGGCCGCCTGGGGCGCCCGCGGCGCCCAGGCGCTCAATGACCGAAACTTCGATAAGATCGAGGCGCTCACGGCCTGGGCGGCCGAGCGCGGCCACAGCCTGCTGGATCTCGCCTTCGCCTGGCTGTTGGCCAATCCGCTTGTCTCCTCGGTGATCGCCGGAGCGACTTCGGCGGAGCAGGTCGCCGCCAACGCCGCTACGGCGAGTTGGGTGCTGACGGCGGAGGAGCGCCAGGCGGTGAGCGCGCTGGTCAAATAGCCGCAAGGATGGGGGATTGGATGAAACGCTGGCTCGTTATCGCCGCGGGGTTGGTTGTCGGCCATTCGGCGCTGGCGCAGGGTTCCGAAGCCACGCGCGCCTCCATGGCCGCGCCTTTGCCGACGGGGCCGACGACGGCGCCCGCCCCGGTCGCGCCTACTTCCGAGATCTTCTCCGCCATGCGCGACGGTGTGAAGCTGGCCGCCAATGTCTATCTGCCGCAAGGCAAGGGACCCTGGCCGGTGGTCCTGGTGCGGACACCCTATCTCAAGGACAGCAAGAATTTCGCCGCCGCGGCGCCGAAATGGACAAGCGCCGGCTACGCCTACGTCGTGCAGGACGTGCGCGGCAAGGGCCACTCCGAAGGGTTCTACGCCGCCTTCGCCAATGACATCGAGGATGGCTACGACACGGTCGAAGCCATCGCCGCCGAACCCTGGAGCAGCGGCTCGGTCGGCATGACCGGCGCCTCGGCCATGGGCATCACGTCCAATCTGGCGGCCATCGCCCGACCGCCGCATCTGAAGGCGGCGTATGTGATTGTGGCGCCGAACGAGACCTTCACCACTTCGTTTCTCGGCGGCGTACCCAAGCAGAAAGACACCACCGACTGGCTAAAGACCCAGGGTGTGGCGCCAGACGTGATCAATCGGGTCGAAGCCGGGCAGGTTCGCTCGGTGTTCGATGACCGCGGCGGGCCAGGTGCGTCGCTCAAATATGTCGACATTCCGATCTGGAACGTCGGCGGCTGGTACGACATCTTCAACACCGGCACGATCCAGAACTTCGAGGTCCTGCAGAACCACGGCGCCAGGGGCGCCCGCGGCAACCAGCGCCTGACGATGGGTCCCTTCGGACACGGGCCCCTTTCCGGCGATCTGGAGTATCCCGGATTGGACCGCGCGGGCCTCACCGCCAACCGTGACGTGCGATGGTTCGACTATTGGCTCAAGGGCGTCGACAACGGCGTCATGGACGAGCCACCGGTCGAAGCCTTCATGATGGCCGCGGCCGAGAAAGGCGCCTATTCGCCGAAGAACCACCTGATCCAGGCGGCCAACTGGCCGCTGGATTATCGCGAGACACGGCTTTATCTGCGCTCCGATCACGGGCTCTCAAAATTGGCGCCGACGGAGGCGCAGGCGACGGTCGCCTACAAGTTCGACCCCGCCAATCCCGTGCCGACAATCGGCGGCGCCAACCTCACCTTCGCGCGCGGTCCGATGGATCAGAGGCCGATCAAAGCGCGGCAGGACTATCTACGGTTCGAGACGCCCGTGCTCGACAATGACGTGGCGATCGCCGGCCCGGTGTCGGTCGAACTCTATGTCGCGACCGATGGCCCGGACACTGACTTCGAGGCCAAGCTCGTGGACGTCTATCCCGACGGTTACGAGGCCCTGGTGCTCGATGCGCCGATACGTGCGCGCTATCGCGAGGGCCGCATGCCCGACGAGGTCAAGATGATGACGCCGGGCGCGCCCGCGAAGCTTGCTATCGATCTGTGGAACACCGCGCTCACCTTCGAAAAGGGCCACCGCATCGCCCTGCACATCACCTCGTCCAACAGCCCGCGGTTCGAGGTCAACGACAACAACGGCGAAGCGCCGGGCGAGCATCTGCCGCCGCGCGTGGCCACAAACACAATCTATGTCGACAAAGAGCATCCCTCGGCGCTCGTGCTGCCAGTGGTGTATCTGAACGGTCGTTAGAGCCTCGCAAGCATAAGGACGCCTTGGATGGAACAGGTTGCGATCTCCACCCCCGACGGCGAGGCGCGGGCGTTCTTCTTCACGCCCAAGGGGGAGGGTCCCTGGCCGGGGGTGATCTTCTACATGGACGCCCCGGCGATCCGACCGGCGCTGCAGGGGATGTGCGAGCGCCTGGCCGGCCACCGCTACGCGGTGCTGCTGCCGGACATGTTCTGGCGGGCCGGACCTTACGATCCGATCGACATCAAAGCGGTTTTCGCGGACGAGGCCAAGCGCCGCGAGGTGTTCGGCAAGCTGATGGGGTCGACCAATCCCGAGAAAGCCATGCGCGACACCGGCGCTTTCATCGACTGGCTGACCAAGCGGCCAGAGGTGCGTCCGGGCGGGGTGGCCTGCACCGGATACTGCATGGGCGCGGGCCTTTCGCTGCGGGCGGCGGGAACCTTTCCCGACCAGATCATCGCCTCGGCCGGCTACCACGGCGGGCGCCTGGCCACCGACGAGCCCGACAGCCCGCATCTGCTGGCGCCCAGGATCAAGGCCAAGGTCTATTGCGGCGGCGCCGACGAGGACGCCGGCTTTCCCCCCGAACAAGCGGACCGCCTGCGCGCCGCCCTCGACGCGGCGGGCGTGGAAAACACCGTGGAGATCTACTCTGGCGCACGCCACGGCTTCGCGCCGCCGGATATGCCCGTTTTCAACGAAGCGGCGTCGGAGCGGCATTGGACAACCATGCTGGACCTGTTCGGGCGGGCGTTTGGAAGGACATAGGTTGGAGCGCGGGCGCCCTCGCCCGCGACCTACGGGGCCCTGCGATCGTCTTTGGCTTGGCTGTCAACTGTTCGAGGGGGTTGTCAGAGCAGCAGGTGCGGGCGAGGGCGCCCGCGCTCCGGGCTGTTCGTCGGCTATTGCCTACCGCCGAACAGCGTAAGATTACGCCTTCATGGCTCATGAAGGTCTCAAAGGCGAGCGAATTGCCGTGATCGGCAATTCAGGATCGGGCAAGTCCACATTGGCCCGCATCCTGTCCGAACGGCTGAATATTCCTCATATTGAATTGGACGCCCTGAACTGGCGACCGAACTGGAAGTCTCTCAGCATCGATGAGCCGGCCCGCTGGGAACGCGTCGTGTCCGAAGCCATCGCGGGAGACCGATGGATCACCGATGGCAACTACTCAGCGGCGCTGCCGCAGATTCTGCCCAGGGCGACGGACGTGATCTGGCTCGACTACACGCGGGCGGTGATCATGACGCGGGTGCTCCGGCGCTCTTTCCTGCGGGCGATGACCGGCGAGGAGTTGTGGCCGGGCACCGGCAATCGCGAGGATTTCCGCCGATGGTTGCGCAAAGACCACCCGATCCGCTGGACGTGGGACACCTACCGAAGCCGCAACGAACGCCGTGAAGCCCGCTTTGCCGGATCGGAACTGGATCATGCCCAAAAGCATCGATTCAAAACGCCGCAGGCGCTGAACCGCTGGCTGGCCGAGATCTCGCGGTCCGGGCCCGCAGCGCCAGGACTCGGGAGGGCTGCAGGCAAACCCAGATCGGCGCAAGGGTCCGAATGACCGGGTTTCGTTGAGACACCCAGGCCGGTTACGCGCCCCGGCCACAGTCTGCCATTGCGGCGCCTGTCGCCCGCGTGATTGTGTGCCGTTTTGTTGATGGGGTGATTCATGGAACGGCCGATGTCGCGCGGCGTCAGGCGCCTGCTAAGGGCCCTGATCGGCGGTCTGTCAGCGCTTGGCCTTGCGGCGCCGGCGTTTGGCGCGGCGGCCGAGCCGGGAAAGGTCGCCCTCACCTTCGACGATCTGCCCGCTCTCAGCCTGTTCAGCGATCAGCCGTATATAAATTACCTCAACGACACGCTGCTCCGAGACCTCAAGCGCCATCATTTGCCGGCGATAGGGTTCGTCAACGAGAGCAAGCTCGACGACGGGGACCGCACACAACAGATCGCCAATCTGGAAAAATGGCTCAAGGCCGGCATGAACCTCGGCAACCATACCTTCAGCCATGAATCGCCCAATGTCCTAGGCGCCAAGGGTTACATCGAGGACATCGCGCGGGGCGAACCGGTGACGCGCGGCCTCCTGGCCAAGCGGCATATGAAGCTGGGGTGGTTTCGCCACCCGTATCTGGAAACCGGCGTTCCAGCCGCGGTGAAGCGCGACATCGATGTCTGGCTGACATTCCACGGGTATCGCATCGCTCCGGTGACGATCGACGCCAATGACTGGGAATTCGCCGAGCCCTACGACGACGCCATCTCACGCCATGACGAGCCGCGCCGGCTGCGCATCAAGCGGCAGTATCTGGAGTACACCGAGCGGACGGTCGCCTGGTATCAGAAAGCCTCGGAGGCCCTCTTTGGCCGGCAGATCGCCTTCGTCATCCTGCTGCACGACACCCGGCTGAACGCAGATAACTTCGACGAGGTGGCGCAAATTCTGAAACGGCGCAATCTGAAGGCGGTAACGCTGGAGGAGGCGATGAAGGACCCGGCCTACCGGATCCGCGATCCCTATGTCGGCCCCGACGGCATCGATTGGATCGAGCGATGGTCGAAGGAAATGCATAGGGATCTGCCTTGGACAAGCTGGCAGGAGGCGCCGAAGGAGATCGTCGAAGAGTATGACCGCACCAATAGCGATCGGCATTGATCGGTCGGGAGACCGCCCCGTGCGGTCACCGCCTTAGGGTGTAAGCACGGCTGTCAGCTCCGCCATCGTGAGCGCGCGGTAGTCTCCGGGATCCAGTTCGGCGGGAAGATCCAGGCCGCCGATCCGGTCGCGGCGAAGGGCGACGACGTGGTTGCCGACCGCGGCGAACATGCGGCGGACCTGGTGGTATCGGCCCTCGGTGATGGTCAGTCGCGCGCGCGTCGACGTCAGCGGCTCCAGGACCGCGGGCGCCAACGCGGTCGTCTCGCCTTCGAGCATCAGGGTTCCAGCGGCGAAAGTCGCGCCCTCGTCGCCGCCCAGGGGCCGGTCCAGATCGGCGACATAGCTCTTGGGCACGTGGCGCTTGGGCGAGATGATCTGGTGCAACAGCTGGCCGTCATCGGTGATCAGCAGCAGACCCGAGGTGTCGGCGTCGAGCCGGCCGACGGTGGAAAGCGCCGGCTCGCGCCGTCGCCAGCGTTCGGGCAGAAGTTCATAGAGGCTGCGGCCCGGCTCGCGGTGAGAACAGACGACGCCGAGCGGTTTGTGCATGATCAGAGTCAGAGGGGACGGCGGATCGATCGGCGCCCCGTTGACGCGGAGGCGGTCAGTGAGATCGGCGGTCAGGTCGATGCGCTGGCTAGGGTCGCGCACCTTGGCGCCGTCGAGGGCGACGCGGCCCTGACCGGCCAGCCAGGCGACCTCGCGGCGAGAGCCGTAGCCAAGGTTGGCGAGCAGCCGGTCCAGGCGCATGGCGCTCATTTGACCGCCTCATAGACCTTGTAGCCGCCGGATTGGCTGATCAGCTTGATCGCCTTGAACACCTCGGCCAGGCGGGCTTCGTAGGGTAGGGCGACGTTGGCGACCACGCGGCATACGCCGCCTTTGCGAAGCATCCGCGCGGCGATGGAGATGAAGGCGAGGCCCAGACCCCGATCCTCGCGGCCGGCGTCGTGGAACGGCGGGTTCATGATCACAAAGTCCAGGTCCTGGATCGCCGACATGGCCGGGTCGGCGCGCAGGTCGGCCTGGACGACGCGGGCGCGCGGATCACCCAGGTTGCGCCGCGCCGCGTCGACCGCGCGGCTGTCGATGTCGACGCACAGGAGGTCGGTGACGGCGGCGCTGCGCAGGACGTGACGCGCCAGCACACCGATGCCGCAGCCCAGATCCGCGCCTCGACCCTTGTGATCCGCTGGGGTCGCCAGCAGCATGGCCGTGCCTGGATCGATGCGATCCCAGCTGAACACACCTGGCTGGGACCAGAGATCGACGCCGGGTACGAGGCGCGGGGCGCCGTCGGCGATCGCGGCTTCGAGACCGACCACCTCCTCCCCTCGACGCACGGTGCATATGCGATGATGCCGGCGCGCATTTTCGACCACGTGGCAGCCGAAGCCAGTAAGTTCCTTTCCAAGACGCGAGCCGCCCTTGTCCTTGGGCGCGAGAGCGATGAGCTCCCCGCCGACTGTCAGCGCGCGCAGGGCATGGGCGAGAACAAAACGGCGTTCCAGCGTTCCAGGGGGCGCGGCGATAATTATGCGCCCAAGCGAGCCATTGGCCATATCTTCGAGGGCGGGCGCGCCGGGTGCCAGGGGCGAGACCTGAACGGCGGCGCTTGAGACGGTCGCGAGCACCAAGGGGGGATCGCCATAGACCGCTTCAGGTAGGATTGATGTCATGGCTGGATCGCGCCTCAGGCGCGCTCCCGGGTCCGCTCGAAGGCGACTTTGGGAAAACGCTCGGTGAGGTAGCCGATTTCCCATGCCGACTTGGCCAGGAACACAGGCTGATCGTCGATGTCGGTGGCCATGGCCGTGCGGTGTTTGCCGGCGAAATCTTCAAGATCGGCCTTGGCGCCGCCGACCCACCGCGCTTCGGCGTATGGCGAGTCTTCGAAGATCACGTCCAGGGCGTATTCGCCGCCAAGACGATCGGCCATGACTTCGAACTGCAACTGACCGACCGCGCCGACGATGAAGTCCGCGCCAAGCGTGGGGCGAAACAACTGAGTCACCCCCTCCTCGGCGAGACCTTCGAGCGCCTTTTTCAAGTGCTTGGCCTTGAGGGGGTCCTTGACCCGAACCCGCCGCAGAATTTCCGGCGCAAAGTTGGGCAGGCCCGCGAACCGGGACTGACCGGTCTGGGAGAGGCTGTCGCCCACGCGCAGGACACCATGGTTGGGGATGCCGATGACGTCGCCCGCGTAGGCTTCCTCGGCCAGTTCGCGGTCCGACGCGAAGAACAGGATCGGCGCATTGACGCTGATCTGGCGGCCGGTGTTCTGCACCTTCAGTTTCATGCCGCGCTGAAAGCGCCCGGAGGTGAGCCGCAGGAAGGCGATCCTGTCGCGATGATTGGGGTCCATATTGGCCTGGATCTTGAACACAAACCCCGACACTTCATCATCGCCAGGGGCGACATGTCCCTCGACGCCACCGCGGCTGACTGCGACGGTCCTGGGCGCCGGCGCGTAGGCGCCCAGCGCCTCAAGCAGTTGCGACACGCCGAAGTGGCGCAGCGCCGATCCGAACAGCACCGGAGTCATATGTCCCTCGAGAAAGCTCTGAGGATCGAAAGGCGCCGCAGCCTCCTGCACCAACAGCGCGCCCTCGCGGGCCTCTTCCTGCTCATCGGGCGAGAGCAGGGTGTCGAGGGCGTTGGAGTCCATGGGTATGGGGGGTGGCGTGACCATGGCCTCGCCGGCGGCGGCGCGCTGAAATGGCAGGAACCTATCGTGCCGCAGATCGACCATGCCCTTGAACCGATGGCCAGAGCCCGCCGGCCAGTAGAGAGGCGCGGGGTTCAGGGCCAGTTTCGAGGAGATCTCGTCGAGGAGGGCGAAGGGATCCATCGCCTCGCGGTCCATCTTGTTGACAAAGGTGATGATCGGGATGTCGCGCAGGCGGCAGACCTCGAACAGCTTAAGCGTCTGAGGCTCGATCCCCCGCGCGGCGTCCAGCACCATGATCGCCGCGTCGGCGGCGGTGAGGGTTCGGTAGGTGTCCTCGGAAAAGTCTTCGTGACCAGGCGTGTCGAGCAGGTTGAACATCAGGCCTGCGTGGTCGAAGGTCATGGCGCTGGCCGAAACCGAGATGCCGCGCTCGCGTTCGATCTTCATCCAGTCCGAGCGTGTGCGGCGCTGTTCGCCGCGGGCGCGCACCGCGCCGGCCGCGCGAATCGCCCCGCCGGCCAGGAGCAGATTCTCGGTCAGAGTGGTCTTGCCGGCATCGGGATGGCTGATGATGGCGAAGGTCCGCCGGCGCGCGGCCTCGGCGGCGGGAGAGTTGAGCGACATGGGCGCGGCGATACAGCGCCCTGGCCGCGCTGGCAAACCGGCATGGGCGGCGGGGGGCTTCTGGTCGCGGGGTAACATCGCTGAGAGCCGCGCCCGGGAGCGGCGCCAACGCCTTTAGCCGGACATTGCGGTAGACCGGCGCGCGCAGCGAAGGCATAGCTGCCGACGATCAACGGCCAAGGGGGCGCAGGCGATGCATTCGTTCAAGAACAATCGGGTCACGCGCGACACCGGCGGGCTGTATCCAATTCTGCAATCGCCCATGAGTTGGATCGCCCGCTCAAGCCTTGTGTCGGCGGTGTCGGCGGCCGGGGCGACAGGGGTGATGGAGACCAGCTCTGGCTTCCCAACCGTGCAGCGGGAATATGACGCCATCCGCGCGCGCACCGATCGGCCGTTCGCCATCAACGTCGCCATCAAGTTCATCAAGGACCGGCCCGAGGTGGAAAAGGCGGTGCTCGACTGGGCGCTCGACGGGCGCACGAAATTCATGACCACCTCGGCGGGCGATCCTCGGCGACATGTTCAACGGATCAAGGACGCCGGCGTCACGGTCTATCATCAGGTCGCCTCGCTCGATGGCGCGCTCAAGGCCGAGGACGCGGGGGTCGATGGCCTGGTGGTCGAGGGCGGCGAGAGCGGCGGCGTGCGCGCGCCCGACTCCGTGCACAGCTTCGCCCTGCTGCAAGCGGTGCGCGAGCGCGTGGCCCTGCCGATCGTCGCGGCCGGCGGCATTGTCGATGGCCGCGGCATGGCGGCGGCGTTCGCCCTGGGCGCCGAAGGGGTGGCGATGGGCACCCGGTTCGTCTGCTCCACCGAGAGCCCGGTTCACGAAAACTACAAGCAGGGCATCGCCCATGCCGGCTCCAATGGCAGTCTGCCGGTGCCGATGGGGCCCCGCGCGGTGATCCGCGTTCTGCGCAGCCCCTTGAGCGAGGCGATCGCCCGCGGCGAGCCGGGCGCGGCTGCGGCCCCCGATGGCATCCAGACGCTCTATGTGGATGGCCGACTTGACGTGGCGCTCGGCAGCGCGGGCGAGTCCGCCGGCCTGATCCAAACCATCAAGCCGGTGGCGGCGATCGTCGAGGACACCGTGGCCGGGTTCTGGCGCGAGATCGAACGGTTGGCGGCGATGCTCGGCGCCAGGGAAGCCGTGCCAGCGTAATTATGTGAATCGCCGGATTCGACCCAGGCCGTTCGAGTCAGGCCGCGAGGCGCCGGCCGAGCCTTTCGCGACGCAAAATGGCGCCAACGCCGAGGACGCCGGCAAACAGCATCGACCAGGTTGCCGGCTCGGGGACGCCGCCAATCTGGAAGTCTGCGATGACGATCGACTGTTGAGCAGGGACGCTGAAGGTCAGTCCGCTGAACGGCGTGGTGGAGACCCATCCGATGAAATCGGTGGCGCCGATCGTCGCGGTGTTGGGGACCACGCTGGTAAAGCCATTGGACAGGGCGAATGTGGCCGTCGTGCTGGAAAACAGCGTGCTGTAGTCGAGCCCGAACGCCGTCACCGGCGCGGCGAAGTTGATCGAGATCGTGTCGGGCACCATGCCTGAATAGACAGAATTTACGACGTAAGGCGCGGTCAGATCGCCTGATCCATAAAAGCCGGCCGAGTCCACGTTGACGGCGCCGTTGAGATTGGCCGTCGAGAAGCTCACGCCCCGAAGACCGGGATAGCCGGCCAAGGGGTTGAATCCGTTGAAGCAGGAGGTTCCCGAGCAATAGGGCAGCGGTTCGTCATTGAAGTTTCCCGCCAAAAGCGGCCCAGCCGCGGCGTCGAAACCCGCCGCCGTGGTGTAGGCCGTCGTGCCCGCGGTTGCGGCGCCGGAGAACCCGATGGCGGCGATCACGGCGAGCGCCCAAGCGGTGGTGTGCTTTCGAGATGCCACGTCAGCCTCCGTTCATGGCGTACTTCATGACGTTATCTTGCACAATTCGTGTTAACCTTTTGTTTACTTTTTCTGCGGCTGATCCTCATTTCACGCCAATGTGATCCGGATGACTCCCCCGGCGCCGGTGGGAGCCGGGGCGGCTATGACGCAAGCCCTTCTTGGAGTTTGCACATCTCAGGTTTCGCGCGCGGTCCCGCACAGCGGGCCAGATCACCGTCTGACTGCTTGGTCCTCGTCCCAAAGCGACTATGCTCACACCAAGCCGACAGAGGAAAACGCCGATGAAGTACGTTCGCATGGGAACCACGGGCGCCGAAGTGTCTCGTCTTTGCCTAGGGGCGATGAGTTTCGGGTCCGGAGCCGACTGGATGGTCGATGAGGCGCAAGCCCTGGCCATCACCCGCCGCGCCGTCGAGGCGGGGATCAACTTTTTCGACACCGCCGACGTCTATTCGCGCGGCGAGAGCGAACAGATTCTGGGGCGCGTGCTCAAGGAACTTGGCGTGCGGCGAGACGAGAGCGTGATCGCGACCAAGGTGTTCGTACCCATGGGCCGAGGCCCAAACCGCGCCGGTCTCTCGCGCAAACACATCATGCAGTCGATCGACGCCAGCCTTAAGCGGCTGGGTACGGACTACGTCGATCTCTACCAGATCCATCGCTTCGACTACGCCACGCCGATCGAGGAGACGATCGCGGCGCTGGACGACGTCGTGAAGGCCGGCAAGGCGCTCTACATCGGCGCGAGCTCGATGTTCGCCTATCAGTTTTCCAAATATCTGCACCGGGCCGACGCTTTGGGCCGGACGCGGTTTTCGACGATGCAGAACCACTACAACCTCGCCTATCGCGAGGAAGAGCGCGAAATGAATCCGCTGTGCCTGGACGAAGGGGTGGGGCTGATCCCCTGGAGTCCCCTGGCGGGAGGATTCCTCGGCGGCAATCGCGCCGCCGGCACGACGCGGGCGCAGTCGGCGTTGAACCAGGGTCGCTACACCCGGCCCGCCGACGAGGCGGTGCTCGACACCCTGCGGGCGATGGCCAAGGCGCGTGGCGAGACCCCGGCCCAGGTGGCGATCGCCTGGCTGCTCTCCAAGCCGGCCGTGACCGCCCCGATCCTTGGGGCCACCACGGTGGCCCAACTCGATGCGCCAATCGCGGCGGTGGCCAGCCCGTTGAGCGGCGAAGAGGTCGCCGCGCTTGAAGCGCCTTATGTGGCCCAGGCGGTGATCGGCGCCATTGGCCCAGGTGGCGCGCCGCGCGAGGCGCGGGCCAGTTCCATGCCCCGAGGGGGCTGAGCGCGCAGCGTCCCAATCTGGGGTGGGGCAATGAGGGGGCAAGACGCGCGGTCTCGCAGACCTTACCCCGCCAGCTTCAGATAGGAGGGGTCGCGGAAGGGATCGCCGGTCTTCAGACGGTTGTGGAAGTTGTCGATGCGCGGGCCGGCGGGGCCGGGGCGCTGATCGTAGACCGCGTTCTGGCCGAAGAATCTCAACGTTAGCGTGCGGCGGCGCATGCCCGCGTGTGTCGGCGCGCCGCCGTGCAGGGTGGCGGGGTGAAACAGCACGACATCGCCGGGTTCCGTCGGGAAGGCGACGATGTCGAACTCGGCGCGACGGGCCTCGATATCGGGCAGGCGGGGGAGGGAGCCACCTCCGTGGAGGGGCGCGGTGTCGTCGTTGAGGTCGAAGCGAGAGCCATCGTAGAGCGGCCCCCGGTGCGAGCCGCGGACGAACTCGAGGGTATCGGCCACGCCCATCGACTCGAAGGTGATCCACGCCACCGCCAAATGCTCGCCAGCGACGGCGAGGTAGGAGCTATCCTGGTGCCAGGGGGTGCGTCGCGCCTCGCCGCCTTCCTTGAGGAACACCTGCTCGTACATGAACCAGATGTCCGGCGCCCCCCAGATGTCGGCGATGATCGCCGGCAGGGGCGAGGCCTGGAGCATGGCGGTATAGCCCTCCAGACACCGGGGATTGTAGAGGTCCTGATAGAAGGTGGCCTCCGAGGCGCGCGAGGGTATGCGGCTGGCGCCTGGGCCTGGGTTATCGACGCTCCATTGCCACGCGGCCTGGGCGGCGGCGAGGGCCGGCGCCTCCAGCGCGCCCTTCAAAAGCACCACGCCGTCGCGGGCGTAGGCCTCGCGAAGCGCCGGCGTGACGGCAAACCGGCTCATCGCATGTTGAAGAGATCGAGGGCCGTCTTGCCGACAATCTTCTGAGCGTTCTCGACCGTGGTGGCGTCGAACACCGCCTGGATCGCGCTTCGGGTGTAGCCGAACGTGCTTTCCTGATGCGGGTAGTCCGACGACCACATCACCCGATCGGGGCCAATGCGATGCAGGAGCTCAAGGCCCGCCGGATCGGTCATGAAGGTCGCGTAGCAGTGGTTATGCCAGTACCAGCTGGGTGCGTGCTTCAGCTTGGGGTTCATCACCGTCGGGAACGAATTGTAGATCATGTCGGCGTCGTGGTTCATCGAGGCGACCCAGCAGACGCCGCCTTCGACGAACACGACCTTGAGCTTCGGAAACCGATCGAACACGCCGCCGAAGGTCAGCTGCGCCCAGATGTGGCGGAAGCCTTGCATCTGGGTCAGGACGAAGGTCCCGGCCGCTCCGGGCGCGGCGGTCGGGATCGCCTCGCCGATGTGGAAGCAGAGGGGAATGCCCGACTCCGCGATCGCGTCCCACAGGGGGTCGAGCTTGGGATCGCTGTACTGAATCAGCTCGCCATCTATATCCTTGCCCGGCTTGATCGGGATCATCAGGCAGCGCGCGCCCTGTTTCTGACAGAGATCCACCGACGTCTTGGCGAGGGCCGGATCCCAATAGTTGGGCACCATCACCGGGAAGAGGCGGCCCTTGCCGGCCTGGCAGGCCTCGCCGATGTAGGCGTTATAGGCGCCGAAGGTTTCGGGCCGGTTCATCATCTCGCCGAACATGAAGAGACCGAACAGGCGCTGTGGGAAGATCAGCTCCTTTTCCACGCCTTCAATATCGAGGTCGGCCAGGCGAGCGTCGATGCTGGTCATGCCGGGGGCGCACTCGAGCGCCGTGCAGAGGTCCGCGGCGATACGGCCCTGGGTCATCTCCTTGCCGGCGATGGAGAGATGATAGCCGCCGTCGCGGAACTCCATCCTCGGCGCCTGATCCTTGAGGTGATCGGGGAAGCGGTCGTACCAGAGGTCCGGCTCCAGCATGTGGCTGTCGGCCGAGAGAATGATCGTGCCCTCGGGCCAGGCATGGGTGGCGGCCTGAGGTTTGCGCTGGGGCGAGAGGGGGATGCCCACCATCTCGGGAATTTCGAGCACATAGTCGTGCCCCGGGCCGTCGCTCATCGCTGTCTCCCATGCCAATCGCGGCTTGATCCGTAAATCGGAACTTAGAACGCGTTGGAAAAACTTGCCAGGAACAGACGCGGCGATCAATGGGCGGCGTGCACGCCGCCGGGATTCGGCTGAGCCTGATCGTTGCGCGGCTTGGCCGCTGTCACGTCGTCGGTTCGGTGAGGAAGCGCCGGCCGTCGTGGTCTTCGATTTCGACGATCCAGAGGTCCGGATCGATTTTTATGGCGCGCTCGACATAGGCGTCGATGTCGGCCTCGGTCTCGCTGACCACAGGCCGCATCCAGATGGATTCGCCGTCGCCGCGGGTCGCCCTGGACCAGATCTGGGTCGCGCCGGTCCGGCGGTTGATGGTCTTGACCAGGATCGCGCCGCCGCGCGCATCGCCCTTGCGCGCGATCGTGGCGAAGGATCCGCTCAGTTCTACGCGGCGGACAAGGGCGTAGACCCAGATGTCGGGGGTCAGGTTCATGGGGCGCCGTCCACCTTCGCCACGGGCCAGACGGCCCGCGCGACGGACCCGCCAATCGGCTGAAGTTCGAGCGTGAAGGCGCCGCCTTGCTGGGCGCAGAGGGTCTTGACCAGCCGAAGGCCGATGCCGGAGCCTTCACGGCGGTCACTCGCCCCTCCGGGGTCGCGGACACGCAGATCGAGAGTCTCGCCATCGACCTCAACCTCGATCCGCAAGGTTCCGCCAGCGGCCGTGGCGGTCACGCCGTTTTCGATCAGATTGATCAGAACCTGGCGCCAGGCGCGGGGGTCGGCCGTCACTGGAGCGGTGATCGCCAGGACGCTCAGGTCAAGACTCACGCCTCGGGCGGCCGCGCCGGGGGCGAGCAACCCGACAACCTCGCGGGTGACCTCTGCGGGATCGAAGCTCTCGCGGCGCGGTCGCCAGTATCCGCTCTCGACCTCGCCGATGTCGCGCAAGTCGTCGATCAGGCGGTTGAGATGCTCGGCGGCGTCGCGGATGGCGGTCGTCGGCGCGGCCAGGGGGGCGGGCAATGGGCCAAAGGTCCCCAGGGCCAAGGCTTCGGCATAGCCGGCGATGGCGTTCAACGGCGTTCGCAGCTCGTGACTGAGGGCCGAGAGCGGGTGGATATCGTCTTTGGGGGGCGTCGCGTCCGTCACGCGAAGACTATAGCGTCGTCAGCGCCCAACCGCGAATTGGCGCTCCTGCAATTACGAAGCCGGTTTGCGGACTTTCGAAACCGGTCTATGGCCGCGCCATGACCACTGCCGACCTTCAATCTCCGACCATCGAGGCGGCCCTCGACGAACTTCGCGAAGAGTTCGACGTCTTGGGCGATTGGGAGGAGCGTTACCGCTATGTGATCGACCTCGGCCGGGATCTCGAGCCATTGAGCGACGACGAACATTCGGAGGCCAATAAGGTGAGGGGTTGCGCCAGTCAGGTCTGGCTGGTCACCGAACGCGGTCCCGGCGAGACATTGATGTTCCGCGGCGATTCCGACGCTCATATCGTGCGCGGACTGATCGCCATCCTGTTGCGTCTGTATTCGGGTCGGAGCTCAACGGCGATCAGTGCGTTCGACGCCAAGGCCGCGCTCGACAGCCTCGGTCTCAGCGGCGCGCTCTCGCAGCAACGCTCGAACGGACTGCAGGCGATGGTCGCGAGGATACGCCGCGACGCGGCGGGCGGCTAAAGGGGAGCTTCGCCGGGGGGGCGGCGAAGATCACGAAGCCGGCTCCGGCACGGCGCCCCTGTTCAGCATGAATTCCCGCTGCGTTTGTTCGGACCTCCGGCTCACGAATACCGATTGTTGAGCCCGCCCAAACGCGCAAACGCGGCCACCGTGAATTCACGATAGCCGCGTCGGCAACTGTAGATCTTGAGTCAGCGGCCCCAGTATTATGGGGCGACCGGTCTTAGCGGCGCTTGTTGGCGGCCTTGGGGGCCTGACGGCCGCCTTGACCCAGGCCCATTTGCTTGGCGAGATCCGAGCGAGCCTTGGCGTAGTTCGGGGCGACCATCGGATAGTCCTTGGCCAGACCCCACTTCGCCCGATAGTCCTCGGGGCTCATGTTGTACTTCGTGCGCAGATGGCGCTTCAGAGATTTGAACTTACGACCATCTTCGAGACAGATCAGGAAATCAGGCGTGATCGACCGACGCACAGGAACCGCCGGCTCCTTCGGCGCGGGCTCGACAACTTCGACGCCGCCCGTGATCGAAGACAACGCACGATGCACGCTCTGGATCAGACCGGGGAGGTCCGCCGCCGAAACGGTGTTGTTTTCGACGTAGGAGGCAACAATTTCAGCCGTCATCTCGATGATTTCGGACTTTTCTTCCATGGTATCGTCTTCTTTCTGCATATCTAGATTCTGAATCGCCCGGCAGAAACGCCTGAGTTGTCGGCCTTCTAAGAAAGAGTCGGAAGGAAGACAAGCTGCGCCTCTACGTCAAAAGCCGCTTTTCAAATCTTCAGGCTAAAATGTCGCAGCCCTGATTGCTGCAAGGGAGGTGTCGGGAGCTAGCTAAATGCCCTCGGTGTCCAGTTCGGCCAGATGTTCGGCAGCTCGCTTGAGACCTTGTTGGGGTAGATCGCCGGGCGCTTCTCAAGAAACGAGGTGACGCCTTCGCGCGCGTCGGCGGAAGCGCCGCGGGCTTGTATGGCGCGACTATCGGCCTTGTGCGCCTCCATTGGGTGATCGGCGCCGGCCATGCGCCAGATCATCTGACGGGTGAGCGCCACCGACACCGGCGCGGTGTTGTCGGCGATTTCGCGGGCGAGGGCCTTGGCGGCGGGCAGCAGATCGTCGGGTTCGTGCATCGAGCGCACCAGGCCCTTGTCCAGGGCTTCCTGAGCCGGGAACACGCGGCCGGTGTAACACCACTCCAGCGCGGTCTGGACGCCGACGAGCTTGGGCAGGAACCACGAAGAGCAGGCCTCGGGATTGATGCCGCGGCGGGCGAAAACGAAGCCGAAGCGCGCGTTGGTCGAGGCCAGGCGGATGTCCATCGCCAGTTGCATGGTCACGCCCACGCCCACGGCCGCGCCATTGACGGCGGCGATGACCGGCTTGAGGCTGTCGTAGATGCGCAGGGTCAGCAGGCCGCCGCCGTCTCGGTGCACGCCTTCGACGCGGGCTTCGAGCCGGGACGGCTCGGCGCTGCGATCATAGTCGAAGGTGGCGCCGCCGGCGGAGAGATCTGCGCCGGCGCAGAAGGCGCGGCCCGCGCCGGTGACGATAACCGCCCGGACATTGTCGTCGGCGTCGGTATGATCGAACGCGGCGATCATGTCGGTCATCATGCGCTGGGTGAAGGCGTTCATCCGGTCGGGACGATTGAGGGTGATCGTCGCCACCCCGTCTTCCAGGTCGTAAAGCAGGGTCTCAAAGGTGGGGTTGGCCATGGGGTCCTTCCTGGGCTGGCGAACAAGCATTTAGACGCGTGTTTAAGCCGTATACGGCCGGGAAAACCAAGCGGTGATTGGAATGACGTCGGGTCAGGGCGCGCGAGGTCTTTACCTTGACGCGCGCGGGACGCCATAAGGCCAAGGCAATCGCGCCGCTCGCCTCGGCGAGACAGGGCCGCGCCAAGGGAGTTGACGATGCATCCGACCCACCACGCCAAGACCCATCCGGATCGGCCGGCCTACATCATGGCCTCGACCGGAGCGGTGACGACCTATCGCGAACTGGACGAGCGCTCGAACCAGGGCGCGCATCTGTTTCGGTCCGTCGGGATCAAGGCGGGCGATGCGATATCGCTCTTCATGGAGAACAGCCCGCGATACTATGAGGTGCTCTGGGCCGCCCAGCGCTCGGGTCTGCGTTTCACCTGCATCTCTTCGAAGCTGCTGGTCGATGAGGTCGAATATATTCTCAAGGACAGCGAAGCCAAGGCGTTCATCGTCAGTCCGTCTCTGTATGACATCGCCGCGGAGGCCGCCCGGCGTGTTCCGGGTCTGAAACTCTATATGGTCGAGTCAGAGCGGGCGCCGTTCGCGAGCTTCGAGGCCGCGCGCGAGGCCATGCCGACGACCCCGGTCGCCGATGAGACGGCCGGCGCAGCGATGCTCTATTCCTCGGGCACCACGGGGCGGCCCAAGGGCATCAAGCGTGCGATCCTGCCGGGCGAGCAGCCGATCGACGGACCCAATGGCCTGGTGGAGATCGGCAAGGCGTTGTTCGGCTTCACGCCGGACATGGTCTACCTCTCGCCCGCCCCGCTCTATCACGCCGCGCCGCTCGGCTGGTCGATGGCGGTGCAGGCCCACGGCGGCACAGTGATCCTGATGGAGAAGTTCGACGCCGAGGCGGCGCTGGCCTTCGTCGAAAAGTACAAGGTGACGTGCGCGCAATTCGTGCCGACCCACTTCGTGCGGATGTTGAAGCTGCCCGAGGAGACACGCGCCAAATACGATCACTCGTCGCTCAATAAGATCTTCCACGCCGCCGCGCCGTGCCCGGTGCCGGTGAAGCAGGCAATGATCGCGTGGTGGGGGCCGATCGTGCAGGAATACTACGCCGGCACCGAGGGCAACGGCTTCTGCGCCATCACCGCCGAGGAGTGGTTGAAGAAGCCGGGCTCGGTCGGCAGGGGCATGACCGCCGAGGTGAAGATCTGCGATGAGGAAGGCAACGTCCTGCCGCCGCGCGGCGAGGGCGTGATCTATTTCGCCGGCGGCGGCGAGTTCGAATACCACAACGATCCGGTGAAGACGGCCGAGAGCAAGAACAGGCACGGCTGGTCGACGCTGGGCGACGTGGGCTGGCTTGACGAAGATGGCTATCTGTTTCTCACCGACCGCAAGAGCTTCATGATCATTTCCGGCGGGGTGAACATCTATCCCCAGGAAATCGAGAACCTGCTGATCGGCCATCCCAAGGTGGCGGACGTGGCCGTGGTGGGCGCGCCGCACGAGGAAATGGGCGAGGAAGTCGTCGCGGTCATCCAGCCGGCCAACTGGGCCGATCATGGTCCGGAACTGGCGGCGGAACTCTCGGCCTTTGCCCGCGCAAATCTTTCTCACGTCAAGTCGCCGCGCCGGATCGATTTCATGGAGGAGCTGCCGCGCCATGCGACCGGCAAGCTCTACAAGCGGCTGATCCGCGACGCCTATTGGGGCAAGGCCGAGGCCGCAATCGTTCGCGGCGGTTGACCACGACAGCTTGAATCTTGACTGAATAATCTATCCAAACGCAGACGCGTACTGACAGGAGCACTTCGCGATGAACCCCGTTGAATTCAAGGATCTACCCGGACTGGTCGGGCAGGAAGTCGGCGTTTCCGACTGGCTGGAAATCACCCAGGAACGCGTCAACCAGTTTGCCGAGGCCACCGGGGACCATCAGTGGATCCACGTCGACGTGGAGCGCGCCAACAAGGAAATGGGCGGACCGATCGCGCACGGCTACCTGACCCTGTCGCTGATCCCGTTCCTGGGCGGCGGCCTGCTGCCTGTGAAGGGCGTCACCCGCGGCATCAACTATGGTTCGGATAAGGTGCGCTTCACCAATATGGTGCGCATCGGCAAGCGCGTGCGCCTGCGTCAGAAGCTGATAGGCGTCGAGCCCAAGTCCGGCGGCCTGCAGCTGAAGAACGAGTGCACGATGGAAATCGAGGGCGAGACCCGTCCGGCGCTCGTCGCCGAGACGATCACGGTGCTCTACGGCGCCTGATGAGCATGGCGGCGGCGCCATCCTCGACATGAGCGCGCCGCCCGACAAGGCGCGGCGCAAGGCGATCGCCCAGGCGTGGTCCGAACGCGAACGCAGCCAGGGCGTCTTCGCCGTGCGCTGCCTCGCGTCCGGCGAGGTCTGGACGGGGGTCAGCCGCAACCTCGACCGCCAGCAAAACAGCGTGTGGTTCTCGCTTCGATCGGGCGGACACCCCAACAAGGCCGTCCAGGCGACGTGGAACGCCCACGGCGCCGACGCCTTCACCTATGAGATCGTCGAAGAGGTGTCAGACGAAGACCTGACGCCCCTGGGCTTTTCCGATCTGTTGAAGGCGCGCGAGGCGCATTGGCGCGAGGCGTTGGGGGCGGGCCGGCTGGTGGGGTAAGCCCAATCGGCAGCGCGCGCGCCAGGAGCGCGAGCTCGGCCCAGACATAAGCGATGAGGCGAAGAGCCACGGTGTCGTGGCGACGTTCGGTCCTGTCAAAATCTCATCAAGGGGCGCATCGCGGCCCCTGACTGAGCGCCGGGTTCGCGGCGACTTGGCCATGGTTTCGGGCAATCTGGCGCGCCACGGCAACGCATTCTGTTCCCATCGGTGCGTTACGGCGCCAATTTTGCGTCGCAAACGGCGCGAAAAAGCGCCGCCAACGGTCCAAATTCGGTTGGACATCGCGTTAACGTTTGGTTAATTTACGACGTTAAGGGCGGCCAAGAGCGGCAACCCAATCGACCTGGGATGGGGCTTATGTCGAAACAATCCTTCACTCTCGCGGCGGCCTTTGCAGCTCTGTCAGTATTGGCGGGGGGCGCGGCGACCGCAGCCACAGCTTACAACACATCGGCGGCCTTTGACGCGGCCACAGCCGGCGTCAACCTAACGCTGCAGTCATTTGAAAGCGCGCCGCTGGCCGGTTCGACCGCAACCTCGCTTAACTTCGGCAACGTGACGTTCTCGTGCGTGGGGACAACCTATTGCCCGGGGTTCTTCGGCCGCAGCACCTTCAATGTCACCGATGGCCAGTACGATGTGTTCTACGCGACGCCCGACACGGCGGTCTTCTCATTTGCGGCTCCGATCAAATATTTCGGGGTGGACGTGATCGGCATGGGCGACGTGGGGGTGACCACCTTCTCCATTGACGATGGCACGGGTCCGATCGCCCTGGAGTCCAATTATTCCGTTTGCTGCTACACCCAGGCGGTGACGTTCGGCGGGATCATCGATTCGGCGGGATTCCAGACCGTGACCTTCACTGGCACCCAGCCGAACGACGGCATCTTTTTTGACCGGCTGCGTTTCGCCGCGGGCGGCGTACCCGAACCGACGGCGTGGGCGTTGATGCTAATCGGCCTTGGCAGTTTGGGCGGCGCGTTGCGGCAGTCGCGCCGCCGTGCGACGCCCATATCCTAGCCAATCCACGCATTCGGAGCGGTTATCGTTCCCGCGCCGTCGACCGCAGGTCGGCGGCGCGTTCGTTTGTGAGGTAGCCGCCTCACTGGCCGGCGCCGCTGCATCTTGCTGGCGCTTAGGCAATAACGCCGTTACCTGCCGTATGCGCAACACTCGGCGTTGTGGACGTCAGAATCGTTCGCCGATCATTTCCTCGCTTTTGGCCCAAAGCGCTTCGGCGCGATCCGGGTCGAGGGCGTAGGCGCGCACGCCGCCGCGACCGTGATCGGCGGGGACGATGGCGGCGACGTGGCAGTCTTCGCAATATTGGCCGCCAACCTCGTCCGCCGCTGCGACGACCCCGCTCCACACCGAGGTCGCGGCGCCTTGCGGTATCGTCTTCCAGGCAAAAGCCGCCGGCGCGGCGGCCGCGCCGGCGGGTGGCGCGGGTGGAATCATCTGGGCGATGATCTCCGGGGTCATGTGCCGGCCCAACTCGGTCTGAATGACGCCGGGATGCACCGCGGTGGCGCGAACGCCGCGCGACTTGTGCCGTCGATCGAAGCCGACCGAAAACAGGATGTTGGCCGTCTTCGAACGGCCATAGGCGCCGATCTCCGAATAGGGTGTGTGCTCGAAATTGGGATCGTCGATGTTCACGTCGGCGAAGCGATGTCCGGCCGAGGACAGGTTCACCACGCGGCCGCCATCCTTGATGAGCGTGGCCAGGCGGTTGATCAGCACGAAGTGACCGAGGTGGTTCGTGCCGAATTGGGTCTCGAAGCCGTCGGCGGTCACGCCCTTGGGGCAGGCCATGACGCCGGCGTTGGCGATGATCAGGTCGAAGGGTTTGGCGGCCGTCAGCAAGCCGTCGGCGCAGGCGCGGACGCTGGCGAGGGAGGCGAGATCGAGCTCAATCAGCGTCAATCGGCCGCCGTGGGCGGCCCCGGCCCGCGCCGCTTCGGTGGCGCGGCGGCCCTTGTCCAGATCCCTCACCGCGCCGACCACCTCGGCCCCATGCGCGGCGAGCGCACGGGCCGTCTCGACACCGAGTCCGGCCGACGCCCCGGTGACGAAAATGCGCCTGCCGCTCAGGTCGACACCGTCGAGGACGTCGTCGGTGGTGGAGTCCGCGCCAAAAGGTCCGGCCATATGTCTCTCCCTAGATGAAGGCTTTCCCATAGGCCGCGCGCCTGGGTCGCGCCATGGGGATCAGGCCGCCAGTCGCTTCTTCACGGCGTCGATCCTGTCGCCGCCCCAGAAGAGTTCGCCGTCCAGCACGATGGTCGGCACGCCGAACACGCCGAAACTCTCCGCCTCCCGCGTGATCGCCTCGATCTCCGCCCGTGCCTCGCCCCGCGCATAGGCCTCAAAGGCGGACGCAGAGCCGCCGACTTCGCCGACTACCGCGCACATCTGTGCAAGGTCGTCGACGTCCAGGCGGTGAGACCAGAAGCGCTCGAATACGGCATGGTGGTAGGGGCGAAAGAAGCCGCCTCGCTGGGCGAACACCATGCCGGCGCTGGCGAGCGTGGCGTCGTAGATGCGTTTGGGGCCTTTCAGGATCAGGCCCTGTTCGTTGGCCTGACGCCGGGCGTCCATATAGGCGTAACGGACCTTGCGCCAATTGTGCGGCGTGCGGTCTTCGACCGCGTCCAGATATTCGGCGATCCGAAGGGTGTAGGGCAGCCATTCCAGCCGGACGTCATGGGACTGCTCAAGCGCGAACAGCGCGCGGTCGGCGACGAAGGCGTAGGGACTCTTATAGTCGGTATAGATGCGCAGCGTGGTCGTCATGGCGGCGATTGGCGCATAACGATCCGGCGGATTCAACCCAGGCCGATCACCCCCGCGGGCTGTCGCCGGCGGGGGTGGGGTAGGCCTCGGGTCTATTTGCTAAATTCGACGCCGGTCCAGTAGTCGTCGCTGACGAAGGTGCGGTATTTGTCGAAATCCTTGACCTGGGCGTCCATCTTGTCCTTGGGCATGGCGTCAAAGACTTCCTTTTCCATGGCCTGATCGCGCTCCTTGTTGGGCTCGAGCAGGGCCAGGTCCGGGATGTGTTCAAGCAGCAGCACATTGCCGCTATGGCCGTCGCCGCCAAGCTTCACCTGGATCGCGTAGAAGTCGATCAACCCTTTCTTCTTGGCGATCTCTTCGCCCGGCAGCCAGGTCTTCTTCAGGCCGACCAGGTAGTCGTCGACGTGGTTGGGATCGACCTGCATGGTGGTCGCGTGCATGGCGCCTTTGACCGGGGTGTAATCCACCCAGGGCTCGGCCGAGGCCGCGCTGGCGGCCAGCAAAGCAACGCCGCAGGCGGCGAGTGTCATCGAGATTTTCATATGGTGCGTCCTTGGTGTTGACGACCGCCCGGCGGGCGATCGATCGGTGACAGACTACGCATGCGCGCGGCCTACCCTCGCCGCGCGTCCTGACGCCACGCGACCACTGTCCGGTAAGTCTGTCAATGATTTCCGGTCGCGGCGGAGGGCCGCGACGCCAAACCTTAGATCGCGCGCTCGACCAGCATTTCCTTGACCTCGCCGATAGCCTTGGCGGGGTTGAGGCCCTTGGGGCAGACCTGAGCGCAGTTCATGATCGTGTGGCATCGGTAGAGCTTGAAGGGGTCCTCAAGCGCGTCGAGCCGCTCGCCGGTCGCCTCGTCGCGGCTGTCCACCAGCCAGCGGCGGGCGTGCAGCAGTGCGGCCGGACCGAGGTACTTTTCCCCGTTCCACCAGTAACTGGGGCAGGAGGTGGTGCAGCAGGCACAGAGGATGCACTCGTAGAGACCGTCCAGTTTCGCGCGATCCTCTTCGGACTGCCGCCACTCGGTTTGGGGCTCAGGCGTCGTGGTGTGAAGCCAGGGCTCTATCGAGGCGTATTGCGCGTAGAAGTGGGTCAGGTCGCCCACCAGGTCCTTGACGACATCCAGGTGCGGCAACGGCGCAATCGTGATCTCCTTGCCGGGTTCATCGGCCCATCCGTGGGTGCAGGCCAAGGTGTTACGTCCACCGATGTTCATGGAACAGGAGCCGCACACGCCTTCGCGACACGAACGGCGGAACGACAGGGTCGAATCCATCGTGTTCTTGATGTGCAGCAGGATGTCCAACACCATGGGTCCGCAGGCGTCGACGTCAACGTCGTAGGTATCCCAGGCCGGATTGCCCGTGCCTTCGGGGTCCCAGCGATAGACCTTGAAGCGTTTGACGTTCTTGGCGCCCGCCGGCGCCGGGTGATGACGGCCCTTGCCGACCTTAGAGTTCTTGGGGAGGGTCAGTTCAACCATCTCGGCTATCCTTTGAGGGTCGGATTGATGGGGCGGTCACGCGGCGACGTCTCCGGCGCGCGTGGGCAGTGTTTCGAGAGTCGACATCCAGGCCAGACGCGAGCGGGTGAAGATGTGCTCGGCCGGAGGAACACGCTCCGGGTCGTCGAGGCTGGCGGTGGTGACATCGACCTGCCGGCCGGCCAGATCATGCTGGACGAAGGTCAGTTGCGCCCCGCAGTTGGCGCAGAATTCCCGACGGGCGCGGTCGGACGAGGCGTAGCTGGCCGGCGCGCCTTTGACATAGGCGAAATCCGCCGTCCTCACAGTGAACCAGGCCAAGGCCGGCGCGCCGGAGACGCGGCGGCAGTCGGCGCAGTGGCACAGCGAGGCCTCGAACGGCTCGCCGCGCGCCTCATAGCGCACCGCGCCGCAATGGCAGCCGCCGGTGAGGGGGACGGGCGTCACCTGACTAGTAAACCCGCGCCTTGGGCTCGATATAGGCCACGTCGTTGCTCATGGTGTAGGTGTGCACCGGGCGGTAGTCGATCTTCACCTTGCCGGTCGCGTCATCGAACCAGGTAAGCGTGTGCTTCATCCAGTTCTGATCGTCGCGGGTGGCGAAATCCTCGCGCGCGTGGGCGCCGCGGCTTTCGGTGCGGTTGACTGCGCCGGCCACGGTGACGATCGCCTGGCTGATCAGGTTCTCGAATTCCAGCGCCTCCACGAGGTCCGTGTTCCAGATCAGGCCGCGATCGGTGACGCGCACGTCGCCCCGCTTGTCGTGAATGGCCTGCAGGCGCCGAACGCCGGATTCGAGGCTTTCACCGGTGCGGTAGACCGCCGCGTCTTCCTGCGAAGCCATCTGCATTTCCAGGCGCAGATCGGCCACGGGGGTCGCGCCGGTGGCGTGACGAAACCTGTCCAGCCTTGCGAAGTGCGGATCGGTCCACTCGGCCTTGAGCTCCACCTGGGTGGCGCCGGGCTTGAGGTTTTCGGCGCAGTGCAGGCCGGCGGCGCGGCCGAACACCACCAGGTCGATCAGGGAGTTCGATCCCAGGCGATTGGCGCCGTGTACGGAAACGCAGGCCGCTTCGCCCACCGCCATCAGGCCGGGCACGATGGCGTCGGGATTGTCGCCATTGAGGGTGACGACCTCGCCGTAGCGGTTGGTGGGGATTCCGCCCATGTTGTAGTGCACGGTCGGCAGGACCGGGATCGGCGCCTTGGTGACATCGACGCCGGCGAAGACCTTGGCCGTTTCCGAAATGCCCGGCAGGCGTTCGTGCAGCACCTTGGGATCCAGGTGATCGAGGTGCAGGAAGATGTGGTCCTTCTTCGGACCCACGCCGCGGCCTTCACGGATTTCGATGGTCATTGCGCGGCTGACCATGTCGCGCGGCGCCAGGTCCTTCACGGTCGGCGCATAGCGCTCCATGAAGCGCTCGCCCTCGGAATTGGTCAGGTAGCCGCCCTCGCCGCGGGCGCCCTCCGTGATCAGGCAGCCCGAGCCATAGATGCCGGTGGGGTGGAACTGCACGAATTCCATATCCTGGAGCGGCAGGCCGGCGCGGAGCGCCATGCCGCCGCCGTCGCCCGTGCAGGTGTGGGCGCTGGTGCAGGAGAAATAGGCGCGGCCATAGCCGCCGGTGGCCAGCACCACGGTCTGGGCGGCGAAGCGGTGCATCGTGCCGTCGTCGAGCTTCCAGGCAGTGACGCCCCGGCAAACCCCTTCGTCCATGATCAGGTCCAGGGCGAAGTACTCGATGAAGAATTCCACCGACTTGCTTAGCGCCTGACCGTACATGGTGTGCAGCATGGCGTGGCCGGTGCGGTCGGCGGCGGCGCAGGTGCGCTGGATCGGCGCCTCGCCATAGTTCTTGGTCATGCCGCCGAAGGCGCGCTGATAGATCTTGCCGTCCGGCGTGCGCGAGAACGGCACGCCCCAGTGTTCCAGCTCGTAGACCGCCGCCGGCGCGTTGCGCACGAGATATTCGATGGCGTCCTGATCGCCCAGCCAGTCCGACCCCTTGACCGTGTCGTACATATGCCAGCGCCAGTCGTCCTGGCCCATGTTGCCCAGGCTAGCGGAAATCCCGCCTTGCGCCGCCACTGTGTGCGAGCGCGTCGGAAACACCTTGGTGATGCAGGCGGTCTTCAACCCCGCCGCCGCGCACCCCAGCGCCGCGCGCAGGCCGGAGCCGCCGGCGCCCACCACCACCACGTCGAAGCGATGGTCCACGACCTCAAAAGCCGCCATGACTATAGTCCTCCCCCGGTCAAGGCGACCTTCAATATGCAGATCACAGTCAGCGCCATGGCGCCCCAACAGGCGAAAGCGTTGGCCAGCAGCAACGCCGCCCGCGTCACGGGCTTGCCGATGTAATCCTCAATGATCACGCTCATGCCCACGCGCATGTGGAAGAAGCCGACGATCACCAGCAGCGTGAGCAACGCCGCGTTGATGGGCGATCCCAGCCAGTGCGCCGCGTCGGCGTAGCCGCTCTTCGAGAGGGTCAGGGCCGAGCTCACCGCCCAGATGACCAGAAAAACGAGCGCGACCGAGGTCACGCGTTCGCCAATGAAACGGCCCACGCCGCTCTTGGCCGCGCCCATGCCGCGGGCGCGGCTCAAAGGTGTGCGATAGACGCCCGATCCGCCGCTGGCCATCCTAATGCACTCCCATCGTCGCCATGCCCCACACGATCAGGCTGGCCAGGATCGCGAAGGCGATCGACATCCAGGCGCTGATCGACGCGGCTTCCTTGGACCAGCCCTTGCCGATGTCCCAGGCCAGATGCCGCAGGCCGCCGGCCAGGTGATAGAAGATCGCCGCGGTGAAGCCGAACAGCACCAGCTGGCCCAACCACGATCCGAGCAGACCCATATAGACGCCATAGGCGTCCGCGCCGGAGACCAGCGCCAGGGTCCAGCCGGTCAGCAGGAACATGCCGACATAAAGCGCGCCGCCGGAGACGCGCGTGAAGATCGAGGCGGCCATGGTCACATGCCATCGCCAGTTCATCAGGTGCGGAGATAAGGGGCGCGGGCGCGCGCCAGGCGAGGCTTGGGCCATCGTGCGTATCAATCCCCCTGCGACTAAGCCATGTAGTTGTAAACCCTGGCGAGAGGGTGTCAACGCGGCGCGGGCGCAATTGGCGGGGTGAAGCCGTCCAAGGTGCGATAAGGTCCGCCATTGCGGAAGAGCGCAGGCAAAGCCGCAGACGCCAGAGGCCAGACGCCTAGAACCCCAGTTTCACGCTCTTCAGCCGGCGCTTGTTCACGTGCGCTTTTGGGGCGGGGCCGGTGTCGTCGGGCATCTCGCCCTTGAAGTAATAGCGCTGCCAGGCCTCGCGGACCGCGCCGGGATCGCGCTTGAAGAGTCGGGCGTTGAAGTCGTCGCGCCGCGCGCGCCAGGCGTCGTACTGGCCGCGCAACACCTCGTCGCGATCGAGCGATTTCTGCACCAGGTCGAAGGTTTCCAGGGGTTTGTCCTGCATCGGCACGATGAAGCAGAACGGTTCGCCCTTGGCCCATTTGACCCGGCCGGGGCGGGTGAAGACCCAGTTCATGGTGAAGGGGAACGGCAGCCAGTCCGATTCAACCAGGCCGGCGAGCGGTTGAACGCCGTCCTTGACGTGATTGGGCGGCCCGCCGGCCCACATCGACCACCCCTCGGGCGTGCGGAAGAGATAGCCCGGGTGAAAGGTGAGTATGCCGTGCGAGAAATGGCTCTTTACGAAATCGGAGAACTCCGGAAACGGATGATCCGGCGTGATCGTGATGTCGGCCTGCTCGATGCCGCCGTTCCATTCGGCGGTGAAGCCGACGGGGCAGAGGATCTCCCAGCCGGTTGTGTTGGCCATGGTCAGGGGCAGGCAGCGATAGGGGTGGCGATCGAGAAAGGATTCCATCCAGGCGCGCTGCGGCCGGCCCGGCACGATGTCGGGCGGCCTGCTGGACATGGGATAACAGTCGATCTGCATCGGGCGGATCCTGAGGCGTGCGGGGCGCACGGGGCGGGATTTAGCCTGGACTGGAAATGCGGGGCAAGCCGAAGGGATTTCGCTCGGGCGTCGGCGCTCTAAGGTCTGGGGTTAAAGGGGGGGCACCACCAAGGACGCCATGGGCGCCTAGGTCTGGATGGTCTCCGCGTCGCGGGAAACCGCCAGAGCCGCACTCTCGCGTGTCCGGTGCTCCATCGACCAATCGATACGGAGCGGAAAGATCGGCCACGGACCGACCAACACCGTGTCCTTTGTGTCCTTGGCGGTGAATTCATTGCCTGTTTCGCTCAACCATCGCCGTCCACGGTCGGTGCTCGATTTGCTATAGGCCGCCCATGCTTGGACGCCACGATCTGATCGCCTTTCTCGACGCCCACGGTATCGAATACGCCACGCTCGACCATCCGGCCGTGTTCCGGGTCGGCGAGGGGGACGACATCAAGGCGCGCCTGCCCGGCGCGCATACCAAGAACCTGTTCCTCAAGGACGCCAAGGGGCAGCTGTGGCTGATCTCGGCCGAGCAGCACGCGCGAATAGATCTGAAGACGCTGCCCGCCCGGATCGGATCGGCGCGGCTGTCATTCGGATCGCCCGAGCTGCTGGTCGAGGTTCTCGGCGTCACGCCAGGATCGGTGACCGCGTTCGCGCTGATCAATGACGCCGGCCGGCGGGTGCGCTTCGTGCTGGACCGCGCGCTGGCCGAGGCCGAAGTCGTGAATTTCCATCCGTTGACAAACACGGCGACGACGGCGGTGAGTCGGGAGGGGTTGGCCGCGTTTTTGCGGGCGGTGGAGGTGGCCCCGATCGTGGTGGATTTTGAGGGTGGAGAAGCGCGCTAAGGTTGCGCGGGCGCGGCGATGGTTGACGGCGGGTTCAGGCCGCCGCCTCTGGTGCGTATCGCTCCTGAATCTGATGCATCACTAACTTCGGCATGAGCATCTGGCCCACCACGAGCCTGGGCGTGGCCCCGGCGTTAGGCGCGGGGGCGTGCATGAGGCGAGGGTCCATGAGCCAGATATCTCCGGCGCGCCCGGTGAGCTCCACCACCTCCATCTCCACGTTTGCCGCGCGCCCAATAGGACCGACCAGACGCTCGCGGTCGGGTAAATCGGCGCGGAAAAGGTCCTGGAAACAAGGCTCATTGCGGAGGCGGTTGGTCACGTCGCGGGAGGGAATGAAGCGCCCAGGGTTGAATAGCCGGTGCGAGCCCGCGACAGCCAAGGTGGCGCCGCCCCCGGGTTGGGTAGGTTCCGGGAGCGTGAATATCTTCACCCCTGGGCAGCACCCGGACGCCAAGTGCGGAGCGTCCGTATGCCAAAACTTGGAAGGGACGGTCCACTGCTCGGCGTTCGGCGGTGTGAACAGGAGCTGATACCAGCTGGAGCCCCAGAGGTCTCGGTCTCCAACCAGCCGGGTCACCTCATCCATGAGATCTGGCGTGAGGAGTTCGTCGAACGCGCCTCTGAAACGGGTCTTCGATCCCGGAACCTTGCTCACCCGGGGCCATGGCTTTGGCTCCACGGCATCGAGGCGCCAAGCGCCGTCGCGCCACAGACCCTGTCGCGCCATTACGGCGCGCACGACCGCCTGCGTCTTCGCCAGCAGGTCGCCGGGAACGGCCTGTTCCAGGCGCAGCAGTCCACGATCACGGAAGGTCGAGATGGCGGCGTCAGTTAGCATGATATTCAAGTTTACGGGAGGCTCGGCCCTAGAGGAAGCCGTGCGGGCGCCGTTCGGGCTGCGCCTTCCGGCGTTTCCCCCCTACCGAGGCACTAGATCCGCGTCCGAGTGCAGGGCTTCTGTGCGGCGACCACTTGACCGATGGCCTAGGTTCGCGAAGGCAAGTTTTCCGTCTACGGACAGGGCAGGTCTCCCGAAACCTACCCGTTCATGACTGTCCGAAAACCGTCTCCCGAAACGCCCACGAAACGATCGTTTTTGGAAGGGGCGTGGGCACGCCGCGACTGGCGGCGAGTTTTTTGGGGCAGAACGAAGCGCCGAACTGACGATATCAATGCGACGCCGCAGGCAATGGTGGCGCGCGTTCAGTCGTGCGATCCGCCGAATGGTTATCGACCGCGTTCGACGCGAGGTGGTCACCGAGCCATACCGCCTCATCCGACAGTGCGGCCGGGCGGTGTCCTTGCGTCCGATTGAAGGCCGGTGTTTTCTGGATGGAAGCCAAGGATGACATCATGAAGACTTGCCTTGCGATCATTGGCGTCATTGCGATCGCGACGGCGGCCCAGGCCGCGCCCAGGGACGAGGCCAAGATCCGGGCGCTGCTCGCGACATGGGCCAAGGCCTATGCGTCCAAGGACGCCGCGGCTGTGATGCGGATGTATGCGCTCGGCCGGGAACTCGTGGCCTATGATCTGGCGGCGCCGCTCCAATACCGAGGGTATGAGGCCTATAAGAAGGACTATCAGGACTACTTCGACGCCTATGCGGGGCCCCTGGTCGTCGAGGAGCGAGACGTCCATGTCGCCACTGACGGAAACCTGGGCTACGCCTTCGGCCTGGAAAGAGTGGCCGGCGTTTTGAAGGTCGGCGGCAAGACCGACGGTTGGAGCCGCTTCACCACCTTGTTTCGACGGATCCACGGCCACTGGTACGCGATCCACGACCACATTTCGGTCCCGGCGGATCTCAGCACGGGCAAGGCCGCGTTGGACCTGAAGCCCTGAGCCGACATCGCCATCCATCCGCCCTGTTCGGAAGGGCGGCCTTGAAGGAATGGGCCTGATCGCGGCGTTTATCCCACTGTTTCCCCCATTTCAGCGTTGCGCCTCCGCCCCCGGGCGCCCATGTTGGCCGCGAAGATTTGTTCGGAGTTGAAACGCCTCATGTCGCTCATCGGTGAAACCTCGGCCGGCGCCGCGCCGACCGGTCTGATCAAGGACGGCACGGACGCGACGTTCATCGCCGACGTGATCGAGGCCTCACGCGTTCAGCCCGTGATCGTCGATTTCTGGGCCACCTGGTGCGGACCGTGCAAGCAGCTGGGTCCGGCTCTGGAAAAGGCGGTCACGGCGGCCAAGGGCGCCGTCAAGCTGGTCAAGATCGATGTCGATAAAAACCCGGTCTACGCCGGCCAGCTGCGGGTGCAGTCGATCCCCACGGTCTACGCCTTCGCCGACGGCAAGCCGGTGGATGGGTTCATGGGGGCTCTGCCCGACAGTCAGGTCAAAGCCTTCGTCGACAAGCTCAAGGGCGCGGCGCCGCCGTCGGAGGTCGATGAGCTGTTGGCGATGGGCAAGGAGATGCTCGACACCGCCGATATCGGCGGAGCCGCTCAGGCGTTCGGCCAAGCCCTGCAGCTGGAGCCGGACAATCTCTCCGCTATCGGCGGCCTGGCGCGTTGCTACCTTGCTGGCGGCGACGTCGAGCGGGCGCGTGAGGTGGCCGCCCTGGCGCCGGAGAACGCCAAGAACGCCGATCTTGAGAGCGTGCGCGCCGCCCTGGTGCTGGCCACCGACGCGCCGGCCGACACGTCCGACGCCGAGCGGCGGCTGTCGGCGGATCCCGATGACCACGAGGCAAGGTTCGAGGTCGCCAAGGCCTTGGCGGGACATGGGAAACTGCAGGCGGCCAGCGACCAGCTGCTCGAATTGCTCGCGCGCGATCGCGAGTGGAACGAAGGCGCCGCCCGGGCCGAACTGCTGACGATCTTCGAGGCTGCGGGGCCGATGTCCGATGTCGCCAAACAGGGTCGCCGGCGGCTTTCATCCATTCTGTTTTCCTAGGAACGGGGCGCCGCCGCCCATGCCTGGATATCGCCGCATCGCCGACCTGCCGAGCGTCATCCCGGTGTTCCCCCTGGATGGGGCGCTGCTATTGCCCGGCAGCGTGCTGCCGCTGCAGATCTTTGAGCCGCGTTATCTGAACATGATCGACGACGCCATGGCCGGCGACCGAATCATCGGCATGATCCAGACGACCGGCGGTCCGCGCACGCGGCCCGGTCTGGCGCGCGTCGGCTGCGCGGGGCGGATCACCAGCTATTCGGAAACAGGCGATGGCAAATATCTGATCGCCCTGACCGGGGTGTGCCGGTTCGCCGTCGCCGCCGAACTTGATGTGTTGAAGCCCTATCGGCAGGTCCATGCCGACTATGCGCGGTTCGAGGCCGACCTCGCGGTCGCCGAGGATGAGGCGTTCGAGCGCGAGGCGTTTATCCAGCTTCTGCGCCGCTACCTCGATCACCGAGGTCTGGGGGTGGAATGGGACGCGGTCAACGCGGCCCCATCGGCGGGTCTGATCAATAGCCTTTGCATGGCCTTGCCTTTCGAGCCTGTCGAGAAACAGGCCCTGCTCGAGGCCCCGACCCTTGGCGCACGGTGCGAGGTTCTGACCGCGCTGATGGAAATCGGCGCCGCCGAGCGCGATGGCGGGGATGACGCGGCTCACCCTTTGCACTAGCTAGGCCGCCATGCCCGACGCGCCTTCCCCCGCCAAAGATATCGACCCGAGACTGCTGGAAATTCTGGTTTGTCCGCTGACCCACGGACCCCTGATCTATGACCGCGCCGCGGGAGAGTTGATCAGCAAATCCGCGCGACTGGCCTACCCAATCCGCGACGGCGTGCCGATCATGCTGCCGGAGGAAGCCCGGGAGCTCGGTGAAGGGGAATAGGGGGGACGCCCGGCGGACCAGAGGTCGAAGGCTTCAGACCGGCATGCCCCGCAACAGCCTGGGCAGATCGCCAAGCGCGCCGCCGGCCTCGGTCATGAACAGGCGCCGGGCGGGTCCGAACTGGTTCACGGCGGTCATGCCCACACCGCGGATCGCGCGGACGATCGGGTTGTCGGTTGAAAATAGCCGCGTAAAGGCGTCGGTGGCCACCGCGACGGCCAGGTTGTCGACGCCGCGCCAGCGCGCGTAGCGGTCCAGCACGCTGGCCGAGCCGATGTCCTCACCCAGGCGCAGGGCGTCGATCAGCACCTCGGCCAGGGCGGCGACGTCCTTGAGACCGAGATTGAGGCCCTGCCCAGCGATCGGGTGGACGGCGTGGGCCGCGTCGCCGAGAAGGGCGATGCGTGGGGCAGTCATCGCGTTGGCCAGTTGCAGGCTCAGCGGGTAGGTGAAGCGCGGCCCCAGGACTGTGATCCCGCCCAGGAAATCGCCGAAGCGGCGGCGAAGGTGCGCGTGAAAGAGTTCGGGGCTGGCCGCCTTCAGCGCCGCGCCGCGTTCCGGGCTCTCGGTCCAGACCAGACTGGCGCGGCGGTCCGTGAGCGGGAGGATCGCGAAGGGGCCCGTGGGCAGGAAATGTTCATAGGCGACGCCTTGGTGGCCGCGCTCCAGGCCCACCGTCGCCACCACGCCGACATGGCCATAGCCCCAGCCCGTGGTGTCGATTCCGGCGTCCGAGCGGACCTTCGATCCGCGACCGTCGACCCCGACCACCAGAGGCGCTGAGAGCCTGCGGCCATCGTTCAGGGTGACGGTGGCCGAGGCCGCCGAGGCCTCTGTCCTTTCGACGCGCGCGGGCGCCAGAACCTCGATGCCGGCGTCGATGACCGCCTGGGACAGGGCGGCGCGGATGTGTCGGTTTTCGATCAGATAGCCCAGCGGCTCACCTTCGTGTCGGTCGGCGATCTCGGCGGAATCGAAGCGCAGCCAGGGGCTAGACGAGCGCGGCGCCGCCGCGCCGGGCGAGCGCCCATCGGTGACCAGGATCTGCTCGATGCGCTGGGCGTGCGGTTCAAGAGCATCGCCCGCGCCGATCACCCGCCACTGACGGAAGGCGGAAAAGGCGATCGCGCTGGCGCGGCCATCGAAGGTCGGTTCGAGCTGGGCGTCGAAGGGTTGGGGATCGACCAGCAGGCACTTCAGGCCGCCGCTGTTGAGGGCCAGCGCCAGCGTGGCGCCGGCCATGCCCGCGCCGACGACAATGACATCGAGGTCGGAGGATTGAGTCACAAACCCGCGTCCTGGCGCGGCAGGTGGTTGAACCGGAGGCTCAATCGTCCTCGCCGCTGGGAAGTCCCATCATATGGAAGCCGGCGTCGACATGCACGACCTCGCCGGTGGTGGATCGGCCAAGATCGGAGAGCAGCCATAGCGCGCAGCCGGCGACGCCCTCCATTGAGGTGTCTTCCTTGAGCGCGCTTAAGGCGCGGCCCTGGGCAAGCATGCCGCGGCCGCCGGAAATCCCGGCCAGCGACAGGGTGCGCATGGCGCCTGCCGACAGCGCGTTGACCCGGATGCCCTTGGGGCCAAGGTCACGGGCGATATAGCGGGTGGCGGCCTCCAGCGCCGCCTTGGCGACGCCCATGGTGTTGTAGTTGGGGATGGCCCGCTCGGAGCCCAGATAGGTGAGGGTGATCATCGACCCGCCCCCGGTCATCAGTTTCGATGCGCGCCGGGCCGCGTCGACGAAGCTGTAGGCCGAAATATCGAGGGCCTGGGCGAAGGTGGCGCGCGTCGCGTTCTCGACGAAGGATCCCTTGATCTGGCTGCGGTCGGCATAGGCGA
>Ga0075029_100000019_pt1 | contig 62857 bp, 80 predicted proteins | sample LitLauG_LLR_2013_FD_71391 | JGI IMG/M metagenome (GOLD analysis project Ga0075029, IMG submission 71391) | Freshwater sediment microbial communities from North America - Little Laurel Run_MetaG_LLR_2013 | ecosystem: Environmental > Aquatic > Freshwater > Creek > Sediment | place: USA... | reverse complement strand
GTGCCTTCACCCATCATCTCCGACATGCAGGTCGGTCGCTTCGTCATCAGACCGGTAACCTCAAGATGTGCGACACCATCATGTACCTTGTATGGTTTATCTTCTACGGCCTTTGACGCGGCATCCTGTGATAGCAGCATCATGTCACGTGGCGACAGTTCAGCGAGCATGTCGAGCAAGTACATCATCGAAGGCTCGTACACCGACCAGATCGTCTGTGTGAGCATGAACGACATGCGGATAGGCCCACCGGTGATCGCAAGCCATGCGTCTTCGATGTTGGTGACCGTATACGGTTCAATGGCCGAGTCAGCATTTGCCGCCTCGATGTCACTTTGGTCTGGATTTTTCGGCATCGCGATCTTCCTTTGTGGTGCCACCACTGTTAGGATTTTGGGGTAGCTTCTTCGGTCCGGGCTGCCCTTGTTTTCGTGTACCACGTATCGTGCTGGCCGTGGAATTCCCGGCCCCCGGTTCTGGCTCGGGTAGAGGCTCTATGACTCCAGGCTGTGCTTCAGAGGCGGCCTTACGGCCGGTAATCGACATCGCGGCCTGGTCATGAGTCAGGTATCCCAACTTCTCTTTATTGGTCGCGTTCGTTATCTTCGTCGACTCGGTATTGGCGTCTACTTGCGCATCGTTCGTGCGGATTTTCGCTTTGATGACTTTCGCTTTCGATTTTGAGCCGATGAGTCGCAGGTGGAGGTTAGCAATCTCAATGATGATCTCATCGACAACAGCACTGAGCGTTTCGAGTCCTTGAGCATATACTGCCCATTCAACAGAAGTGTAGTTGAATGTACTTCCATCATTGATGCCCAACAATGTGGGCAGAGTCTTGAGAGACTGGGCGATGCGTTGACGCAGAAAAGACAGGACTCCTTCAACACCAACGAACGACCCGGGCTGTAGCATCTTGACTGTGCCTGCCGAGTCGTGTACAACATTGTCATCTGGGCGGAGAGAAGCGACATAGTCTACGACCTCCTGAAATCTTGCTGTCACCCATTCTGAGGCGCGCTTGGCGTCTGTGATGCGATATACTTCAACAGCAGTTTTATGCAGCTCGGTTAGGTTAACACCTATCTCATGACGTGGCCATGCGGCATTATGCACAGCATCACGAAGGTCTTGCATCAAAGCAAGGTCTGCTATCACTTCCATCATTGCTGCGGCATATGGTGCGCGACCATATGGATCGTCCGCCTCTTGGCCGACCGCGCGCCAGAAGACGGTGGCTGCTGGCATGTCCTGCCACGCCCAGTTCCCGCCGGTCTTGTGGAACGCCGTGCCGCCCGAGGCGTCCGGCGGGGCCTGTTGCGGATACTTAAGTCTCTGCCGAAGGACCAGGTCTGCATCTCGGGTAGGACGCCAGAACCCGCAAGTTAGTGAGTCCATTGGCCAGATGCGCTTGACGCCTTCCAATGGCTGACCGGGACATGCCTCTGCGATGGGCATACCGGTCATGATTGCCTCTAGTGCGAGGATGGTCCGCAGACCACGGAGGCCGCCGCCGACCTCTGGAGGAAGCTGTGCAAACATCGCCGCAAGGGAGGCCGTACCATCCGTATCGGTATCGGCCTCCTCTGCGTCCGCACTCACGCCACCGGTTGCAGAGTCAGGGGCCTCTGCAACTACCTGATAGTTTTCAGTGGGACACATCAGTCGGAGGGCAGTGTCTAGGGCCATATCGACTGACGGGTGCAGACGCGCGAGTTCGCGAACCAACCGAAAAGGGTTCAGGACAGTGAGTTCGCGCAACTGCTCACTGGTCATGAACTCTATCGGGTCGCGACCTCGACGTGGTAAAACGCCGGCAGGACCTGCGACGGTATATGGGTTCCACACATTCGGTTCAGACTGGCGGCGTGGTGGTGTCTGGACAGCCGTAGCCGCAGTAGATGCCAGGTCAACACCTGACATCTCTAGTCTACGTTCAGTCCTGGTAGCGCCCCGTCTTGGCTGCACGTTCTTCGGCGAGGCCGCGCGGCGTCCGCGACCCCCCGACGAGCCGCCGGCTGGTGTAGTACCCGTTACCATCGTTATCCTTGTCGCTCACCTCTGAATGGTGAGTGTGATGGGTGCGGTTACGACTGCGACCCATATTGGTACCTTCACGAACGTGATCTCTCTGCGGGATGCCGGTCGCCCTCGGTATGCCTACCACCATGCCAAGTGGCGCATCCTCGAGTTGGACCATTGATACATCCTTAGCACGAGTGTCCATACGAATATTGTCAACGTAACAAACAGCATAACGAGTGGCATCCATGCCGTGATCGTCTTTGCCCAAGGGCTTCTCGCCCTTTTTCTGGCTACCTGTCGTGTCCCAGATGTACCCATCGAACTCCTCGATCGTGCATTGCGGCTCATGGTTAACGAACGACGTGTCACGTTGGTATAAGGCATCCTGAAAGAAGAATAGGCGCGCACGACCATCTGCCTGGCGCACTAATCTCTCATGTACTCCTTGGATGCCATCAGAGATGCCTTTATAGGCTCCAGTGATGTGGAGCCCTGTCTCTTGCTCGAGGGTTGCTCTTCCCTCAGCATCGACATCACATACAATTGTCTCTGGAAGCGGCTCAGCATCTCCTCGAATTTGTCTGTGTCCCACATCGGGATCGTATCGCCATCCTGAGGTATATAGGGCCAGTTTACCCATAGTGGACACGAGCTGCTTTGTGATGTAATGTTCTTCGTAACAAAGCATTCGTCCATCGTCGTCAATTGCCCACTTCTGCAGGACGAATGGAGCAGTGAAGCCGAAGTCAACAGACCAAAAGCGCCTCCAATGGTGAGGGATGGAGAATCGCTTCTTGATGATGTTGTGGTCTGCATCCCATGCCTCCTCATATACGGCGCCCTCTGCCGTGGCCCACAAACCGAGCCGGAGTCGCTTATATCGCGCCCCAGTTAACTTGTCGAGTTTTGCGATGTAGTCAATGCCACGTTCTGTCCACCGCCCACGCCGACCATCCTGTGCTTTAGCAGCCCACATCTCTGCGAGCTGATCTATGATCGTCTGCGAGACCCCATGGTTGGGATGCGGCGCCGATGGGTCGGTCGGCGGTGGTGGGTTCAGAATACGCTGAACTGATTTCGGTGCTTCTTCCCAAAGTACAGGGTTATCTTCATGCCATGTATGATACATGGGGAATACACCCTTAAGTGCCGACTGGTTCACCCAATGCATCGGCTTATCTGGGTTGCAGTCTGCAACGAGCTGTTGGTAACGTGTGACACCGTTTCGGAGACGGGTCATCAACATCTCGATGTCAGCCTGCTCGCACTCTGTGATCTCCTGTACATATATGATGTCAAACTCAGTTGACATCAACTTCTGCGGACGGTCAAGGCCTGCGACGACTATCTCAGACCCATTAGGATAGGGATACACCGTGCGGTGTGAACGCCGATTGTCGTTAAGGATAGGATGCCCTTCAGGAAGGACCATCGTCTCCAGAGTGAACAAGGCTGCTTCAGAGAGTGACTCACGAGTCTTTCGGACAATCAGGGCCCGACAACCCGGGTACTTCTCGCACAGCAGGTGTACCTTCTCAAGCCATGTGCGGGATTTTCCTGTTCCGGCAGGCCCGCACAAGACCACCATGGTCGATTTGTCGTACATTGCACGTGCCATATTGCCATATGGCGTGTATGCACGTTTTGGGTCCGACCGTGATCCGCCTGCGGCTAATCGCGGCTGGTGCGTTGGCGCCGGTGGTGGTGTATGGGATGGTTGTATTGGAGGCGGCAAGGCCTCTTGTGGCGGCGGTTCGGGTGACTGTGACCCATAGTTGGGGACTTGTGAGAAGTCGATGGTGGAGAGTATGGAGGGCAGAGACGAGTGGTGAGGACTATAGTTCGTCAATATCTATGCCCACCCACAATTTCTGCACACCACCCTTCTCTTTGTCCTGGCCTGTCTCAAGGGCCGCCTGCTTCTCCAATGATGCGAGTATGCGCATGAGTGATTCGTCTACGGTCCACTCAACGACAGTGCGGGCATTTTGCCCTGAGCCGATCGACTTAAGTGTCTTGACTAGCATACCGGTCGATGCGCCAGGAACATCGAACGACGATGGATCGACATTCTGGCAAGCGGGATCGGACGGGTCGTAGTCAACACCGAGATCAGGATATTGGGAACGTAAGACTTCGTGGGAGAAGCCTAATGAAGCGATGTACTCAGGATCAGGGTTGAGACACCGAGGAGATGCTGATACTGCACGCTGGCGTATGATCTCTTTGGTATCCTCCCACGATGAGGAGACGCGGGCCAGGCGACCCGCGCGGGTCGCTATGGCTGCGGCATTTGCCTCTGTGGCCGCCGATGAGAGAATGGAACGAATGAGTGTCTTATAAGCAGGTTTCGCGATCGCGACACGATACTGTGCCCAATTCAGGCCGGCCATGCGGGCCGCATTCGACGGCCGTAATCCTTCGGCCTCAAGGGCCGCACACATTGACTCACGGTCGGTAAGTTCGGGCAGGCCCGTGGGGAATGGATTATGGTGTAGTGAGGCACCAGCAGCCCTTGGTGAGAGGGTGGTGGTGATGGCTGGCACCTGGACCTGGTGCTGCAATGAACTTGTTGTGATCTCTAAAGTTTCGTTTGACATAGACGTTGCTCCGGGGACATCGGATTGACGAATAGACGAATGCGATCGCGACTGACAAGTAAAAAAGACCGGTGCCGAAGGAGAACTAACAACACCGGTCAATACAGGCGTTTGCCCACGGCTTACAGGACGAGCAATGCAGCGAAAGGTTGGTTGTTTGAGCAAGGCGTTGGGTTGGCTATATCAACGCTTTCGGCTGACTACCTGAACACTTGCTGCATTATGGCTCGGGGATGGCAGTGCGATCGTGCGGGGCGATCGCACTGCCCCGTGGCGAGCGGGGCAGCGGGCGCAGGAGGACCGGGACGATGGCGCATCACCCGAAGTCGGAAGGAAGGACCGACTACACGGTCATTATACCGCGGTTCGAGAGAGAAGTGAGAGGAGAAGTGAGAAAAAAGGTCTTGCTAAGTTTAGCTACCATATGCCATGGGTGAACTTTCGACATAGATGCTAAGAGTATATAGAGGATGACGTACATGCGATTATGTTGAAAAATGGCCCTGGAGTGGGGAGTGGACGTCGATCTTAGGTCCAAAGTACGTATAGCGATTTGTTTCAGAAATTGCCTTGGGGCGTGGGATGGACCATCGGGTCTCCAGGATTATGATATAATATATTTAATGATGGAGATGAGAACTGACAATCTCCTGATCCTTGAAAATCAAATATCGACAAAGTCGATCAATCAAGTGATCGGAACTCCATCAGAGAAGGAGACATCGAAAATGTCTAAATCGACCAATGGAACGACCGTGACCAAGTCCCTGATCCCCGCCATTTCTGTCAACCAGTTCAAGCCACTGACCGAGAAGGAATGTATCGCTCAGAAGTTGCCGAGTACCAGCAAGTCTAAAGCTCGTATGGGGATCGAGAATGACCGCGAGATCGTGTGGGCGCCTGTCAACATGGATGTCGTGACCCACGGTATCGTGATGGCGGTCTGCAAGAAACACGAGATCACGATCTGGGAGTTGTTCGCGAAGGTGGGTATGCAGTGGATCGTTGACAACATCGAGCAATTGACCGAAGAAGCTGACGGATACACCGCGGAAGCGATGACCGAAGAGGTTCTGCAGAAGAAACTCGAAGCTGCTCAACGTCAACTCGCTCGGACACAAGCGCTCCTCGACTCGTTCAAGAAGTAAAAGCTAAGGACGAGTAATCGTCAACCGGTCCCGAGCAATCGGGACCGGGAACAACCTCTCTGACAACAAGGAACAACAACATGTTCACAACCGTAATAGTCCTCACGATCATCGCCGGTATCGCATGGGGGTCAGTATTCTCATACTGGATATTAGACAAGGTAGGGATCATATGATCGCAATAGTGATCGCAATCATCGTCGGTCTCATGATCCTGTGGGTCGTCATGAGCGTGATGAATTTCTGAAAGTTGATGTGGGGAGGTAACTAACCCGCATCTACAGAAAGGGAACGAACATGTGCTGTCATGAGAAACTGTGGGAAATCTTCGTTGGTGGAAAGATCACACTCGAAGAATATGATCGTCTCTTGTGGCTCTTGCCACCATGTACAAAAAACCATGCAGCAGAACTCGAAGAGGAATACGACCAAGTCTTCGTCGAGTGGGAACAGCAGGAGTACTGACATGACGCGAGAAGAGTTGAGGTTCATACTCTTCTCGCTTCTTTTTGATTTCGAGATGGCCACACATACAGATACTAAGTTGGCTATCGCGATCAAAATAGAGCGAGTAGAGATTGAATTGAATGATATGTCATACCGGCGACGATCATCGTGATCGTCGCCGGTATTTTTTTTTATCACAACTTTTTAGCGCTTTTTTTTAACGCTTTTTTTTGAGCGAGCATTTTTTTTCACTGCTGCTTCGCTTTTTTTCACTGCTGCTTCGTATGCTCGACACATCGTATGTCTTCGCACAGCATCACCCCCGCCAAGCCTCGGGTATGTTGTACAAATCCACACGCTGCATCTCGCAGCGTAATCATCTACTACCACAGCTTCTTCCGTCACCCTTCGGGCGATTGGGCACCCTCCTGTCGCTTCGCTCCATTCCTCCCAATCGTTGCTGGGCAATTCCTCGATGCTTGTGTCCGTCTATGATTACGCGCTCGGAAGTCACATTGCTGCCACGAACTCGCTTCGCTCGGACAACTTAACGCTTCGCCTCCGCCTCACTGCGTTCGGACGTCGGTTTACCCTCGCGTTGCTCGGGCGAAGCTAAGCGCTACGTAGTAGCGCTATAGAGCGCTTAGCGCTGCAACGCAGCGCTAAAGCGCTCACTGCTGCTTAGCGCTAACGCGCTAAGCTTTATCTAGCGCTAAAGCGCAGTAGCGCGAAGCGCTACTGCTGCTTCGCTTTAGCGCTGTATGTTTTGTCCAGCGCTAAAGCGCTGGACTGCCTGGCCATTAGTGCTTTAGCGCTGAGACGGAACGTCCCTGGCGCTAAAGCACTGTAGTGTTTCATACGCTTAGCGCTGCGGCGTATATTTTTCACTGCTGCTTCGTTTGTGCTAAAGTGCTTTCATATGCTCAGCCTGGCGCTAAAGCGTTTTGGTGTTTCGCCGATGGTGTAGTTTTGTTGTCGCGGTAGCGTTGTCATGCTCGGCCGGCCGCGAGAGGAATTCGGCGGCCCTGGCAAATTAATTTGGCAAATTAATTTGGCTGCCATGACAAAAATTTTGTGCATTTTGGGAGAGGTGATGGCGTACATGGCCAAGCCTTTGCGATTATTTTCACAAAAAAAACGCTTCCTCATTGTCTACGATTTTCGGGAGCATGGCATATGGGGGGGGTATAATCAAAAAACAAGCTTTAGTTTGTTACTTAACAAAACAAACACAAATCATGACCTATATATATACCTGCCTTATAGCAAAAAAAGCCCAGACAATGAGCTTTTAGTAGACACCATTCTACACAATATTTTCTACTCTTGACAGTTCTCGCACTTCTACGATATAATAATCTTATATCAATCCAAAAGCATCCTTCTCACAGCCGATTGTCACAAGTAGACACCGATCTACTATCACCACAATACCAAAGCGTACTTAAAAGGAACCTCAATCATCATCATGTCACTACAGGAAACACTGTCAATCGACGAAATCATCGCGCAATTTCGCTATGAAATGGAGAGCAAGTCTCCTCATTGGCTAGAGATCACCGAAAACCAGTCCACATTAGTACACCATTTCCAAAGAGCAATTCCCTCTATACGCCAAAACCGCCGGGACCTCATCCCATTCATATTTCCTACGCAGTGTATCCTCTGGCCAGGCACAATTGAAACGCCGCCGAAACGACAAACCATCGAACAGGCCCAAAATTACGCGCAAAACCAATACTATGGCATCCTCAATGTCACATTCTCACCGGCGGGTACTTGGGGAAAAGGCGACAAATCGCATTTCAAGATACGTGCACACAGAGCCGCGTGGATTGCCATAAACCACATGCTACCACCAGAAGGCTTCATCATCAAGCATATCTGCAACACACCTCGGTGTGTTAATCCAAACCATCTCGTGTGTATCAAACGCATGGATGTGATGGTCAAAGGTGGTATCCAGGACTACTCGTCAATCATCTATGATGACATCACAAACTCACCATCGGCGACGGCGAAATGATGTCCCCGCCGCGCCGCCGCCCCCCGAAAAATGCAATAAGCATTTTTCACCAGATTTAGCGAAACATGAATGATCGGACTCTAACATAGGGTATAATGAATATAAGACCAGGATCGTATCAGTCAGCGACAGCTATGTCTGAAATTCAGCGATCCGGTCGAAGGAGTGTGCTATGAGCAAAATAGCAGACGATCAGCGACGTCGAGAACAAGAGCTAAAAGATGGGTTTGACACCCAACTTCGCTCATGTGAACCGACTCACGTCACAACTGAGCTGGAAAAGCAACTCATTGCCCAGGCAAAGTTCCATGTTCGTCGTAACAAACGAAACCCCCATAAAGCTCCGCCAGCTATCTTCGGTGCCACCCACCTGGATGCTGCCGGGGACCTCGTCTACTCGAATGGTGTTCGAGTAGCTCACGTCGAAGACCAGGCAACATACAACCGCGGTGCGATGTATGTCGATCAACACGGTCGCCTGATGCTTCGTCCGCTCAATCCTCAGACACAGGATCGTCAACCCACACCGCGAGCTACTCGACTAAGCAACTCGCAGCCGAAAGTCAATAAAGACAACGTGGAAAAGATCCTTGCTCAGGTCGCAAAACTCGAAGAACAGATCGCGAAAGCGAATGCGCTTCTCGAAGAACTCAACCGTGTCAAAGCACAGAAAGCGACAAACAAATGAACAAAGAACAAACCTATGACTCTTTCGCCATCGGTTGTAAGCGATGGGAGAAAGAGTGTAAAGATGGACAGCACCAATCACTCGATGTGAAAGTCCAGGTCATCTCTGCGATCGTCGTCGGATATTACAACGAGGAATATAGGACTGTGACCATTGTCTATATCGGTCGCGATTGGCAATTTGCGAAAGATTTGGTCACAGAACGATGTGGTCTGTCCATCTTCACAGCATGGAACAACAATAGCAATTCGGTACTAGAATTCGCTGACCACAACAATCTACACCTGCATTAGGTATTCACATATCACCGGTCAGCTGTGCTGACCGGTGATAACAAGGAGACATCTAAGTGAGTAGAGAACTATTGAAACGTGCCCAGTGACGAAACTACTGCAAATATCGCACTCTCGGTGCGATGACTGTCGCAGCATGGGTCGAGTTCGAGTCAACCGAGGTTGGCGGCGCCGGTTCGGAACATGATTGGAGGTTCTGGCGACATATCTATATACTCCGCATGATGAGGCGACACAACATCTCATTTCGCACCAGACTCGATGCAGCAAGATGGCTCGCGACCGAGAAGATGCGGACATATCGTCGACCTTAACATCCACGTGGATCGAGGGAGGCGGCGATCATCTCGCCGCTTCAGCCAGCATATACTGGAATACAAACAAGGAGACATCATGGCCCCGTACAACACCAAGACGATCATCTACTTCGAGAGGATGCTACAAGAATGAGCAAACAAGAAGATGGCTTACACAAATGGGCACAATATCTCATAGGCAAACCTATGAGGATACTTAAGACGCCGGGTTCGCCGAAGTCAGAAGCAATCTCATACCGACTCGGTGAACGCCTCAACGGGGCATGGTTCAAGTTGGCATCAGGTAACGAAGTATACGTGATGTACAAGGACCTGAGGAAAGCCGAACCAATATGTACAACCGACACAGGTGCCATACTGATAGCAACATTCCAGAATGAAAGGGTTGAGGCGTATCTTTATGCAATCCCTGAATTCGGCGAAACAGCACACCTGTTACAGTGGACAGATATCACCACTAACGACTGGGAAGAAGAGCTACCAACCAAGGCGCATGGCTACCTCAGGATGGGCGAACTTGTGCAGTGTTTCGGCAACGGCCATTCGATGATGCGACCGATTGGCGAGTTCCTTGCCGAATATCCCGTGGAATCGGGAAAGCCTCAACAATCCTAGACATCGGGTGATTCGACGGAGGCCCATCCTGCAAGGTGGGCCTCAGCCGCATCAAGCGGAGAAAGGGAGAACCAATGCTATATACCTACATCACAAAGGTACAGATGCAAAAACTGCTAGATTTGATGCAAGATGGTTGGTTACTCACGCACATTACCGAGAGTGACTTCTTAGGTATCATCATTGTATCATTCACTAGCCCACTCTGGCAAGAACGTAAACGATTCTACATAGAACGACACAACGATGATGCAGAATGGGAAAGGTATGAAGGCTGATGTCGTACAGACGGGTGCTTCCGCGCGACCTGTTCAACGAGGCGCAACTGCTTAAATGCCTCGGGCAGCTCGCACTGCTTGTCAACGAGGGGCAGGTGTCTAAGTCGCTGCAGGTGAGGATGATCCAAGACATGTGCGGCTTCAACGTGCATCAGCACGAGAGTGACGGGTCGCTCTACTGCCTCAACTGCTACCTCTGGCACGGCGACAACAGGGTCATACAGTTGTCACTGCCGTACAATTCAAGGCGGCCGTACCCGCTGCAGTACATGGACACGTTCCAACAGCAGCACCTTGACGTCTTCGCCGGTAATGGCCAACTGTCCGGCGACTTCCTGTGGTTCATAGGAGAACTCGATGCGCAAAGAGTGTAGGTGCGGCGGCGTGTTCATCGCCGAGCCGAACCAAAAGAACGCCAATAATGGCCAGGTCGTCAATGTTCGTGTGTGCTCCCAGTGTGGCCATCGCCACAGCCGTACGGTGCGCCGGTCGCACCTTTACTGGAAGCTCCAACCTCTCAACGTGCTGACCAACGCGATGATGAAGGGGAAACCGAGATGAAGACGATTGTCACGATCACCGTGGCATACAATGAAGAAGAGAGGCGATGGGATGCACGTGCTATACATCGCGATGAGAGAGGTGGCCTCATTATTACATATACACAGGCATGTGGTAATAAAGAAGTGAATGCCCATGCCGTCGCACTTGGTATGGCTGTCACCTGTCGTGCGATCGGATACCTTGTTAATGCCGGTGGCATCAAGCCAATAGCACAACTTAGTATCAAGACACCAGAGCAACTCAAAACACTTGATACCACAGTATATAGATCAATTGGCAAGGTATCTGCCAAACCGGTCTTGCCTAAAGGTTATCAGACGCCTAAACCTGAACCATTCATCCCACTACGACCATCGACCATCTCAACACCTAAGCCATATGTGTTTCCCGCTGAAAATAGAGACAAACAGGCAGCAGAGAGCAAAAAGACGAAAATCATAATGATGGCACATGATGATGAGATCGCTATAAAAGCGATACGAAATTTATTGCCTTTCGTCAAAGAGAAATACCCACTCGTACATGAGTATGTGGAACATGACGAGATCATCGCCAAGAGTCTTGAGGTATATAAGACCCGCGTATCAAATCGTGGCTCTATGACACCTATCAAGATGTCTGTCGTCAATGCCTGCGTGAAACTCAACAGTCCACTCAAGAAACAGAACAAACTCGGTACATTGCCGAAGAAAGAGCAACCAGAATGAAATGCCCAATGTGTGTGATTGAGGTCAGGCCATCTGAAATATCTGACGACGACAAGATAATCGTGTACGATTGTCCCGAGTGCTTCACATCATGGCACCGACAGTTCATGGGTCCAAGGATCATCATCAACGAAGAGTCAACACTTTACTGGCTTGTTACATGCGAAAGCCATCCCGAATACGTAAAGCAGGTACAAGTCCCAGGTCAGCGTAAGGCCGTGGCAGCCATAGCCGAGATGATGCAATATACCTGGGACGACGACAAGGTATCTGACTCGGTGATGCTGGAGTTCACCGCTTCTGCCGACCCACAACATCCTGAATACCCGGGTCTGCGACAGAACTATATCGTCGTCAAGGTGGAGATCACCGGTGATAATAGCGACCAGAAGGCAGCAGAGGAGGTCTGAACAGACCGGTTTCAGAAAATGCCTATAGCATTTTTCGAGAAACCTAGCAAACCATGAATGATCGGGGACCGGCATCGGGTATAATGAATATGAGCCTGAGAGGAGGTGATTTTAGTGCAGTTAACGGATAAAGACATACAGCGTTTTCATTCAAAGTATGAAGAATTGACTGAAGATGAATGCTGGGAATGGTTAAGTATGCGTGATAAAGGCTATGGTCTGTTCCACATAAACAGAGATGGTCGTACAATTAGATTACGTGCACATCGCATAGCATGGATGCTTGCCAATCACGAGCAGATACCTGATGATAAGGTCATTCTGCATGAATGTAATAATTCTGCATGTGTCAATCCCGCACATCTGAAATGTGGTACACAAGCACAGAATATGAAGCAGGCATCAGAACAAGGTAGGATGGTTGGCAATATATCACCTGGTATATACCAAGTGATAAAGACACATTGCCCGAAGGGGCATCAATACGATGAGCAGAATACGATAGTAACAAAACAAGGTCGTCAATGCCGCATCTGTAAGAATGAGGCGAACAAGCGATACCATAATAAATAGACCGGTTCCCGGTCCTCAAGAAGGAGCAACCCAGCATGGCGAAGTTTGACAAGAAACGGTTCGTAAAACATCAATATGTCCAACACTCTGACGAGTATTGGCGTATTACTTTCACCGCGGTCGTGACCGAAGGTTATGACTGGTCCTGTTATGTGTCGGCATCATTCGATGCGAGCGCTCATAGATACGATAAGCAGATTGAAGGCAATCTGATTATTAACGGCGTGATGACCGAAGAGCAGGCGATGAATACCGCGGCTGAGTATGGCAACAAACTCAACGAGGCGACCGCCAAAGGCCTGTTCCCATTCATTCATGAGAGGTATTCGGAATGAGAATAAATCTGTGCTGCTTCAGTGATCTCATTACGAAGAAGGCATATGTCTGGTCATATGCCGCACAGTCATGGATGTCACACGATCAGATGCAATTTACCAGGCGTTTCCTCGATTATGACCATATAACACATAGATGGGTCATCAAGCATGGATATACACCTGTTGCCATGCGAAAGATGGCAAACCGAGGACAGAAAGACAGACTGAAACCTATCTTCGCGTAGCGAAACGCGGTTGCCATTATGGGACCGCTTCTTGCAGCTTGAGACCCTGCAACTGACGAGCTATCTCGCGGAACAACTCACGCAGGAGACTGAAATGTCTGACTCCCCTAAGGCAGTAAACCCGGCATTGGCGAAGGCGATGGCGACCGCCCAGGCGGCGAAAGAGAAGACTGCAGCAGCTCAGGCTGCGAAGGTGGCAGAGGCCGCGAATACTCTGGCACCTGTGACACTACCCGATGGTACGACCACCACACCGAAGGTCAAGGCAACCAATCCCGATGGCACCCCCAAGCTCTCGCCGAAGGCGAAAGCAAGCCGAGGCGTCGATCCTAACATGATCTCGACGTGGGTCGCCTACGATGCCAGTCCCGAAGAGAACGAGAAGCTGCAGAAGGTCGCGAAGCAACGTGGCCTGAAAGTCGCGGCCCTCCTCCTCAACATCCTGAAAGAGGCTCTACCGGCCTACAAAGAGCAGTTCGATGCCGACTATGAGGCATACGAGAAGTCTCAAGTCGGCAAGCCTGCGGCCGGAACCAAGAAGTATGAGGCGATGACCGAAGAACAGCTGGAAGCAGAGATCGCGAAGCAACAGAAGGCGATCGAGAAGCTGCGAGAGATGGCCAACATCAAAACCGCGGCGACCAAACCGGCCGCCGAATAGGAGCCAACCATGGGCCTCGCCGCATATATCGTGCTGACCGTGCTGATGTTCATCTGTATAGGTGCCATAGGTGACTCTGTCTATCACTACATCGGCGAACGTCGGCGGAGGAAACGTATTGTCAAGCAGTACAAGAACAAATCAAGGTAAACGTATCGAGATGGCGATACGTGCCTATACCTGGGTGGTGACTAATGAACACACCACCCAGGCTGAACCATACGAGTCTATGACCATTCGTGATGACTCGGCATGGGCAACAAATGAGGCGATCGAAGAGATCGCCCGGCGCCTATTACCATGTCCATTCTGGGTGAATGACATGCAGACCGCCAGGGCCTTCATCGCCCATGTGGTCGTGTACCGTGGGCTCGGTCTGAACCTCTTCCCGATGCAAGATTTCATCGACTATAAGATGTTCAGTGAATGGGATGTAAAGCAGTTCAATCGTCTGAGAGACGAGTGTTTGAAGTCGATCGGTGTGACAGAATATGTCCTGCTAGTCGACCAACTGTGCTTTGAGCTTCATTTGCTGCTGTGAGGATACACCATGAAATCTATGTACGAAAGGTTCATGGAAAAAATAGACATAGTTGGTGAATGTTGGCTATGGAAAGGTGCTAAGTCAAAAGATGGTTATGGCCGTTTTATTAGCTTTAGCACAGGCCATGGTGATATACTCGCCCATCGTATGTCTTATCTGTTACATATCGGTGAGATAACCGAAGGTATGCAGATACTACATAAACCTGTGTGTACTAGTCGCTCATGTGTAAATCCAGAGCATCTATACCAAGGCACACCACAGGACAACATCAATGATATGATTGTCACAGGTACACATTCAAGACGACTTGGTGCACATAATGAACTAGATATGTGCTCATTCGGACATATATGGACATCTGATACAACATATATTGATCCCGGTGGCAATAGGCGTTGCCGCATCTGTAGAGATCGTAATAACATGCGGTAGGCCTATTGACAAAAAGCCAAACCATGTGGTATAATGGCCACAGTAAGAATAGGAGAATAAATGGGCAACCAATGCGTATGTTGCCATCGACAAGAAGGCGAGCAGAACGGTGACCATATCACCGTGCTCGCCGACGTCGACATCATATCGAAGTTCAACGTACCGATCGGCGCACCGACCTCTATAAGGTTGTGTACGCTATGCATCGGCGCGATGCCTATCAACATAAGCGCGCTCATGGCCATGGTCAATCGACAGGTTGACAAGTCGGTGGCTGATGACGTGCTACTCGGTGAGCTCATCCGGCGGTACATCATCGAGGTATGGCCGAAAGACATAGCCCCATCGTATGAGGAGCTGTGTGACATCCTTAACGGCATCGGTCTGCTCACTACTCGCAACGGCAAATGGACTTACCATAACCTGCGCCAGAAACTGCGTAATATCACAATCGACCGTGAAGCAATCCTTGGCGAGAGGAATGCTGCAACATTCCATGAGAGGATGCAACGTCTCATGCGAAGTGCAACGATCTATACGGCCGGCCTGTTCAGAGCGCAACTCGAAGAGCAGATCACAACTCATGACCCGCATGAATTCGACACACTACCTGCCGACATGCCAGGTCAACGACAATCAATCTAGGGTGGCTGGCAATCATGTTTGTTGTCGGCACACTAATCGCATTTGTCAAGTGGCGCATGATTGCCAGCATTAAGCCGACAAACCGTGATGTAGAGAAGACATTAGAGGAGGCATACAAGTGGCGCGAATACAAACCCCCGTCGTGGCTGGAACAGGAACAGCAGAACGCACGGGAGCAGAGGGAGGCAGCGGCTTCAATCTTGGAGCTCTTGGGCGAGCCCAGTCGCCAAGCGAAGGGCCCATCGTCGCAGTCGACCCTGACGCCCCATGGGCAAACTGGCCGGTCCCGGCGCAGGAACCCATAGACGCGAAGTTCGTGCGCCTGGCGGCAATCGAGCCGCCGGACCCGTGGGGGGCGTCGATTGACCCAGAGCGTGGGCAGGCGAGGCCGGCCCCACGTCTGGCGATGGTCGGTCCCGACGGCCTGCTCGGCTTCCCGACGCGGGCCGCACTGCAGGACCTAAGCCGCAAGGTAGGCTTTGACACGGATTTCGTGCTGGACAAGATCAGCGACCCCGAGCTCCGCGCCGCGGTCATCAACGACCGCCTCGGGCAACTTGCGGCGGCCGACACGTCGATCATGCTGACGAAGCAGCCATTCATGGTCGCCACGCCCGGCGGCCCGCAGGCCGACTCCGACGGCGCCATGACCATAACGAACGCGTCCCCCGGCTCACGGCAGATCGTCCCGCATGGGTGGGTCGCGCAGACGGTCCTCAACATCATGCGGCAGGTGTACCAGGAAGACGTGTCCGTGGTGTCCGCGAGGCTCACCGACCACGGCATGGAGGTACGGATCAGGACCAACCTGACGATGGAGGTCACGCCAGGCGGCCGCTCGGTCGGCGATGTGCTCTCCATGGGCATCCTCGTCTCGTACCGCTACGGGCAGGAGCTCGCCCTTGGCCTGTACTGCGAGAGATTGGTCTGCACAAATGGTATGACGGCCAATCGTGAGGCATTACAATGGAAAGCAAACGGTACGACAGTCCGCGATCAACTCGATTGGGTTACCGTCAACGCGGCCGTCGCCGTCCAGAAGTTTCCTGATGTCATCGAACATGCTCGTCTGATGGCACAGACTTCTCTCGGCGATCATCCGGAGGTCGCTCTAATCGAACGAGCACGGGCGATGCGGGTCCCTCGAAGTCATGAGGCACTCGTTCTCGAAGCATATCGGGCAGAGCCCAGTTCGACCGAGTGGGGCGCACTCAATGCGATCACCCGGTATGCGACCCATTCCGAAGATGTAGCCGACACTAATCGACGACGGTTGCAGCAGACTGCCGGCAACTGGGTATCGACCTTCGATATGGTCAACGCCCGACTTCCCCGCCCGATGGCAGAGGCTATCGGCGCGTCTATCTATGAAGAAAGCGAGGCTTAGTGGAGCAACAACTGCAGATCCACAAGAACTACATGGAGATGGCGGCTCTCGCCGTCTCCAAAGCCCAAGCACATGCCGATGATGCTTCGGCTGCGGCACTGACACCTGGGCAGTTCACACCAGGCGCGGCAGAGAGGCATGCGGCCGCGGCTAATGCTTGTGCAAATATCGCGATCGCCAGTCTCATTTTTGGCCTCGCCGATGCCATAAATGGAAAGGTATGATGATGGCAACAAGAACTCCTGAACTCACTATCAACTTCAGCAAGACACCGCCGATGAACAAGATCAAGCAAACGGCGGTTTTCTCACGTCAGCAACCTCTCGTCGAGATCGGGTTGATCGTCGTGCATGATGATGAAGATGGCAGAGATACTGCCGATGTGACAGTTTTCATCGGTGGTCCACAACCGGGTTTCATGGACATCAATGGTATACAGACCAGGATATATGTCTGTTCATATGAGATCCATGGCTTATACGAATCCCCGATCGTCGGCATGACATTCCATACACTTGTTGACACTGCCGAACTATGGGCAGAATATGTGGTCAAGTGCTGGTTCAATGATCTTGTGGCTGTCAGGATCGCCGGCATGGACAGACTCTCGCCACGACCTGAGGTCAGTGGTGGTACATTCCTCATCGCACCATATGATGAATCGCCGATACTACCACGAAAGGGAGGAGGTTGCGGCTGCAGTTGAAAAACAATTGGCGTGAGTCGACACCTGGCATACAATTCATCACGAAACTCCTTGAGTGTGAACTCTCACAAGAAGAGATCATCGCCAAGCATCGTCAAAGGTCGTGCCAGGGTAAGCATCGGCACCAGTCGTTAGACGAGGCCAACGAGCGAGCGAGAGAGATGGAAGCGGAAAATCCCGGTCATTTGTATGAGGGATACAAGTGTCGGCATTGTCCCAAGTGGCACGTTGGTCACGCCAAACCGAAAGAGTAGATTGCCGTTAACCGCGGGGAAGGACCGACGGCAGTAGCCCCAATAGCCTTTTGTCGGTGGTGCTCATTATCCGGATGCAATGGGTGTAGGTTCGATTCCTACTGTGGGGCTGGAGGCTGGCATAGTGAAGCGCCATTAAGACGACACACGTAAAAGAAAGGTATAACAATGGCAGGAGATTTCTGTCGTGACATCGGCCTCAAGAATGACGGCGGCTGGAATGCATGCTGTGTGCGTGCTGAGCAGGCCTATGCGGCAGCCGTGGCATCAGGCGAACCACCCGCACTTGCGAAGATCCAAGAGAACTCGGCGATCTTCCTCTGCGACCTTGAGTATGCCTATTGCTGTGGCTTCAAGGCCGCAGAAGAGGCTGCACAGGCACTCGGGAATGCGATCACAGATTTCTTCAACACACAGATTGGTCCATATACTGTGGGCCAATGGGTCACAATTGGCCTGACGATCTACGTGGTCGTCCAGGTCTTGCCTGTCCTGGTTCTGGCACCAATCGGTCTGTAGGAGGTTGTCATGACTCATGGACCACAGCCACAGCTCGCCGGTGCATGTGAAGGTGCCAGGACTCTATGTCTGGCACGGGCAAATACAATGCCACATATCACATTGGCACAGGCAGAGGCTCAATTTGAGGCTTTTCTTGCCTGTCAAGTCCAATACTTCGCCTGTATCGCGGCACAAGCCGTAAAGAACCTTGGCGATGCTGGACAACAATTCGTCAATACACAGATCGGCCCATACACGATAGGACAGTGGGTCCTTATCGGTATTACGATCTATGTCGTCGTACAAATCTTACCCGTGTTGGTACTTGCACCACTCGGTATCTGAGAGGAACAGACAATGACATTCGTGATAACATATACACCGCCGACGCCTGTATCACCGACACCGGTACCGGCACATAATCCACAGAGCATCACGATCACTCTCAATACGCCATATACCGACCCATCGGGTAGCGGACAGATGTGTGTCGATGCGACCATCTCAGGTGTCAATAACCTCGCAAACCTAGGGTTGACATCCAATGTCATCACGTTCTATGGTCCGGATGCGGCGACCGTTCTGGATGTGGCGAGTACGGCACTGGGATCGCTCTTTGCCCAGATGCCATTCGCTTCCCACTTCACGTCGGTTGTACCGGCATTCATGACCATTTCGGCATGGAATGCGAAATACCCCGCCACACAGTGGCCGACTTCCTAAGTAACAATTTTCACCCGTACATATAAGGCCGGTGCATTCGGAGTGCGCCGGCCTCTTAACGAGAGGAGAGGGGGCGAGATGATAAGTAAGGCATCACGATCGGCTGCCACTATGTTCCTGTGTGCGGCATGTTGGTCGTACGGCATAATGCTTATGGCACAGACACCTGATCCTGTGACACATAGATTGCCTGAGAATACGCCGGTGAAGCTGCGGACTGAGAAGGAGCGCGGTGTCTTACCACCGAAACTCAAGAAAGAAGACCCACGAAAGACAAATCCACGTATCTTCAAACGTCTCACCCCGGCAGAGCAGAAGCAACGACAGCTCGATGATGCCAAGTGGGCCGATGAACATCATAAAGGTCTACATACCGGGAAAGATGGCAAACTTCTACCGGCAGACCAAGATCAAACGCATCCCGATGCGCAGAAGGCGGCGGCAGATAACCTGAAAGAACATCTGACCAATGAACAAACCAAACAAGTGACACAGCAAGCAGGACCGGCGAAACAATAAGTTGGAGGAGATGTGGATGGCGCAAAATCCTAGAGACCCGCGGTTCGGAAAACTGCGGGCACTATTTGCAGATCAAGACAACAAGAAAGAAGAGGTCACGGCGATGAAAGAACGCCGTGACCGTCTTAACAATCAGATACAAGATGTCGAGAATGAGCAGAAGGTGATCACCTTGCAGCTCGAACATCTTGTCATGGCAATGACACGTGATGGCCTATTGAATGTGGATGGCAGTGAGGCCATACAATATCAACAGCCGATGTCAGAACCTCAAATCGAACACGAGACAAGAGCGGAACCATGGGAAGGGAATACGGGTAATGCCAAACCCATATCCGCTTAATCTTGACCATGATCGTGTGGTCCAATGCCCACAATGTCACTTCTGGGTAAACAAATACGACTCCGGCCTACCCGGTCCATGTAGCGTATGTTTGACATTCTCAGAAGAGTGGGATGCCTGGAATGTTCTCCGTGGAATAGTCGAAGATGGTCAATTCCTCACACCAGAGATTTCCGAGGCCTACCGTGAATTGTCGTTAGACCTGACCTGCATGATACAAGAGAGGAGGAGGGGTAGATTCTGACGAAAAATACTGCATGATCGACTCGAAAATAAGCCATACAAGGCCTTGACATCGAGATGGCATTCCGGTATAATGAATTCAGCAGGGGTTCAACTTGCTGGTTCCGGCTTGCCGGTTCCGGGCCGTCGGCCTCTTCGCCAAAAGAGGCCGGCGGCAAAAACTAAATCAAACCAAACACAGGAGGCATAAGAATGGTCAAGCTTGCAGACGCGCCGATCACCCCGGCCGAAACCCATGTACACAATCACAGCATCCCAGCCGGCATCGTCGAACAGGCGACAATAGCGGCAACGACTGCGGTCGCTACTCCGACGACAGAGAAAAAGCTGTCGCCGAAGAACAAGAAGTCTCGCAACGTTCCCGATGACTGGAAATCCACATGGCTCGCCTATGATGCACCGCCCGAAGAGAACGAACGCCTCCATAAGATCGCGACTCAGCGGAAAGTCAAGGTCGCCGACCTGCTTTTGATGGTCCTGAAGCACGGCATGCAGGCATACGCCGAGCAGTTCGAGGTGGATGTCAAGGCCTATGATGCGACCCCGCATGCGGCGAAGGCAACCGTGACGACCAAAGACGTGACGGCCATGGCTCCCGAAGAGGCAGAGGCCTACGTCAACAAGCGTGCCAAGGCGGCTGCGACCGCTCTGGAGCGTGCACAGGCCCAGCTCGCCGCACACCGCCAGCGGATGGCAAATATCCAGGCCGCAGCGACCGCCTAGGCCCAACATGCACAACCGACGTATCGAGAAGGGGCACCGGGGAACCGGTGCCCTTTCGTAGCATCAGGAGAACACAGTGGCGCATGATTTTTGGGTTGCACCAAATGAGAACGTCGAGAAGGCGTTCTGGGACTATGTGGCAACGAGGCAGGAGGAGTGGTACCGCGAGAACGTAGTACACCTCGGTACACAGGCCCCGGAGTTCGCCGCGAGGCGCAACGTCTACCGCGAGCAGGACCTCTTCACGCAGTACTGCGTCGAGGAGATCATGGAGAACCCCGAGCACGAGCAATTCTGGCAGATCGTCGCACATCAGATCACCTTCCGGATGCTCAACAACATTGGCTCGTACGAAGAGGTCAAAGAGCTCGTCACCGAGGCCGCACATGGTAGCGAAGACTACATGATGGCGATCGGCATAACACTCGATGATATGCTGCTGAAGAAGCAGAAGCCTTTCGGTCGCACGATGCCACACTATGAGCCAGAAGAAGGCATCGAACCACCTACCAAAGGTGAACGGTTCGCAGCAATGCTTCTCGGTGCATACGAGTCACTGAACAACCTTGAGACACTAGCAATCAAGGATCAAGGTGACATCTCTACACTCATCCGATTTCTCCATCAGATACCAGGCATGCACGCCGATTGTGTATGGGAGGTCGTGATCGACTGGATGTTGCCAATATGGCGAAATAGGTCACGGCGGATTGTGCCGACATGCAATATCTTATGTGAGGAAGACGAGTCGCCACGTCTGCATTTCGAGCATGTAGGTATTCATGCACTTGCCGGTCTCATGCTTATGGGTGTACAAGGTGATGATCGCACAATCCAGAGGGCATTGCACGGCCTCGGCGACTACTATAAACAGCATTATGAGCTCGGGCAGAAGCGTGGGTTCAGGTCCTTATGGCTTGGGTATGGTACGTCGATCAGCCTGGACGGGCCAAACCTGCTACAGTGTCTCGGTGAGTTCTTCAAATTTGCGCGTAACACGATACGTCAGGCACCCGAGGTTGTGGGTTGTTGGAAGCCGAAGTGTATTACCATCCCGGCATACAATGGATGGTTGGAGCCGCACTACAAGCTGCACATTCCAAGCGGATGGGAGTAAGACATGCCTAAAGCAATCAATACCGAGACGCTTGTTAGATTGAATAATCAGGCGATGCTCAATGGTCACAATCACATCGACCCATTCGAGCTTGACGACAAGGTAGATCCTGAAGGTGTACATGTCACCGGTCAGCATATCTACCTTGAGAAGCAGAACATAGTGCGGTGCGTCTGGCTTGTCAAGACCGTCTATGGTGATGTCGGTGATACCAATATGATCGACATACCATTCGCCGACTTTAACACACTTGACGAGGCCCAAGATGTACTGAACCGCATGACCAAAGAAGCCCAAGAGGCGGAGGGACGCGAGTGGCGACACGAGTTTTAGACAAGGCACCATTTCGTCTATCGGCGGTGAATGGCAGGATATGTGCGACTGGTAATGATGGTGTGCTTAGAGCCCTATCACGCATAGAGGGTTCATCCATTTTCGAGTCACCATACGGGCCATACATCTCTTTCGGTGGTAGCCGCGAGAACATCATGGCTGCTGAAGCGATGGCCGCTCCCGCCTTTGTCGCACCGGAATATAACGACCTTCGGCGAACGCTGATGGCGCCTGACCTTGGCGACCTGAGAATGTGGAGGGCAATCGCACCTGCACTCTCTCGTCCAATGATGCCACATCAAGAAGAGTTCTGTGCATTCGCATGGCCACAACGTGGTGTCATCAATGGCTCTGAGCAAGGCACTGGTAAGACAACTACTGGCATAGTCCTTGCGACTGCATGGGCAGCAAAGGTGACAGTGGTTGTGGTGCCAAAATCATTGGTATCGCAATGGGAGGTAGAGTGGTCCACTGTCGTGTATGATATGTCAGAGACGGCAATCATACCACTCGTCGGCCTCTCGATTGCCGACCGTCTGGATGTACTTTCGAGTATGATGCAGATAGCACCACACATCGTAGTCATAGTTAACTATGATGTTATCTCTAAACTGAAAGTACGTCTTGTACAGATAGCCAAAGATCACCGTATGACATTGATACTCGATGAGTCATGGAGGATGAAGTCTGAGTCATCGGCATGTTGTAAGGCACTCATTACGATCGCCGATATGTGCGATCATGTGATATGTCAGACAGGTACACCAGTTGCACAAGGTATTCGTGATCTATGGTCGCAGGTTCGTGTTGTCGAAGGACCGAGTGCCAGAATGGAGACGCTCAAAGAATGGATAGACTGGTACGAGCAAATGGTGTGGGTCAAGAAGAACGGCAGGATGCAACAGGTACCGCGTGGTTGCAAAGATCCCGTCATGCTCATGCGGCGTTTGGCCAAAATCTTCTACCGAGCACAGAAAGCATCATGCCTTCGTCTCCCACCCAAGTTGCCAGTTCGACGGGTTCAGCTCGATATGCCGCCAGATATGCGAGCAGTATACAAAGAGATCGAGAAGCACGGAGAGAGCGCACTTGGAGACGGTTCATCTCTCGCAGGTGAACGTTCAACGACCTTGCGTCTCCAACAGGTCGTCGGTGGATTTGTGTTCAATCCTGATGGCTCGTACACCGAAGATGAGGCTGGACAGACACATGACCTACGCTTACGTCTCATCCATTCACCGAAGGCAGAATGGCTACTACAGTACGCCGAAGATGAACTATTGCATGATCCATCGCATCGGGTGATCGTATGGTTCAAATTCAATGCAGAGTTGCTGCACATGCACCGACGACTCAGCAAATTATATGATGAGGAGTCGCACCGTATAGGTATAGCGGTAGATGATATGCCGGTCGATGATGACATCGAGTCATTTAATTCACGTGACATCGATGGCATTCAGATATATCTATGTCAGTACAAGAAGATGGCATATGGTAAAAACATGCAAGGAGGTGATACACATATCTACTTCTCACATACCTGGAGTCATGTAGAGAAGAGTCAGAGTGCTGACCGTTCACACCGCATCGGCCGCAACGATCCTGTGGAATACATCGAACTGGTCATGCGTAATTCGATAGATGGTGTGATACTTCATGCCACAGATAATCTTCAGGACATGCAGGACAGGTACGCCCCGGACACGACAGGAGGCATGTGATGTGGCCAATGCAGGTGATATTCAGGGACACGCGAGGCAGGGACCTGAGGTACTGCAGCGTGTACACCATACCGATGAAAGGAGACGTGATTAGGAACCTCACTAACGACGGGGTGGAGTACAGGGTCGTGCGCATTGAATACGACATCATACGCAATACACCACCGAGCACGATGGTACCAATGGCGATCATAGTATCAATGGAGGGATGATGAAGATCAAGGCAGGCAAATATCCCGGCAGCCATAGGCAACAGTTCACTGTGACAGTCGATGCACGTGAGCTGTACTGGCTTCTGCAAGTGGCGCAGATGAAGCACGATGAATGTGCCAAGGACATTGCAAAGGTCCATGCCGACAAGAGAGATGCGGCGGACCTGATGAACTACGCCTTTCATCAAGAGCATACTGAGACCATGCAGAAGGCACTTGAATTCATCAATAGCAAGCCGGCGACGAATGAGGTCTTCGAGAAGGAGTTCCGACTGTGACGAAGAACAAGCAACCGAAGCATGACTTTGAGTTAGAAGAACATGTGATGGTTGACCTAATACAAGGCGCCCACAGACCGACCGGTATCCAGATCGAAGGTGTCGTCAAAGAAATTAAGTTAGTCGGTGACATTCAATTCAGCATCCGCATACGTGCTCGGCACCTCGATGGCAAGACATACACGATGTGGGTACAGAGGAGATTTGTACACAAACTACCCGTTCCCACGGATGACGACAAATGGGGTGAGTGGCATGATGTACAAAGTGACGGCGGCATCACTCGATGGCGCCAACTCAAAACACCAACGGAAGGAGGGATTTAACAAAGTTTGGCAAGTGGTTTGGTTCAAAATTGGCCGCCTGTCATATTGACAAAACCGGCCAAACGAGGTATAATTTAGTATCGAACCTGCCTTTGGTGCAGCATGGAAGGAGGCCCTTGCATGCAGAATGGACCGATGCGACTGTCAGATATGACGCAATCATTCTGGCAAGGCGTTGTGTACGGTCCACCAGGATGTGGTAAGACGAGCTTCGCGACAATCTCGAAGCTATCTACATTCATTCTGGATGTGGACATCGGTGTGAATACGACGATGGCGAGACGTCGTAAACTCGGGATGGCACTTGACAATGTGTTTGTATGGAAGATACAGACTGTCGGTGACTATGATGCAGCGATAGATTGGTTGGTTGCGAAGGGTAATATACGTTACTTCCAACTAGTGGTTATCGATTCTGCTACCGAGCTTCAGCGTATCATCATCAAAGAGACTGCAGACAAGACGAAACACATGACCCCTGAGCAACGCGACTGGGGCATTATTCGTACTGTCATGGAGAACACTACAGTGATGTTACGTTATCTCCCATGCAATCTCATCTACACCTGTCATGAAATACAGAAGTTTGATCCTACGGTGGGTAACCTATGCTGGCGACCATCGTTCGATGGACGTTTCGCATTCGAGTATGCGAAACACTTCTCATTTATCTGCAGGTTAATCGCAAGAGCCGGTCCCACCGGGCAGGTAGATGCGAACAATAATCAGATCATGGGCGTCCAACGCGTCCTTGATTTCGGGCCTGACCCACTCATCCATTACAAAGATCGTTCATCGGCGATGAACAGGTATGAATGGCCAGTGCTCGATGACATCCTTGCGAGAATGGTCGCAAGTACACACGGCGAACCAGTCAAACCTTAGGAGGCGACAGTGAGACTCAATCAACCTGCGGGCGGCGCACCGCAGATGCCACAACCGGCACAGCCGGCCCAACAGCAGTTGCAGTATGCACCTCAACCGGCAGCTCCGGCACCCCAGCAATACGCCCAGCCGCCTCATGCACAGCCAGCACCACAGGCTCCACAGCCACAGTTCGACCCGGCACAGTTCGCCCAGCCGATCCAACAGCCACAGCAGTATGCCCAACAGCCTCAACAGCCGCAATATGCTCCGCAACCGGTGCAGTATGCTCCCCAACCGGCGGCATATCAGCAGCCATCGCCTGAGGTCCCGCAGGGAAATGGCGCGTACGGCATCCAGCCACCTGCGCCCCAGCAGCAGTATGCACAGCCGCCACCGCCGATGCAGGCACCTTATAGTCCGCCTGCACCACCACCGATGGTCGGAGGGATTGGTTCTATGCTTGGCGGCCAAGGTGTGATGGGCAATCTGCTCCGTGACATCAACTTCGGTGGTGTCATCGAACGGAATACCAAACTGCTCAAGGTCAAGGACAGTGCAGGACAACCGGTCGACTATGAGGCAGAGATCATGAAGGTCGATGCAAAGACGTCGAGTACCGGTAATCAGATGTTCGAGATAACACTTAAGACATCCTTCCCTGTCGAGGATGCCGGTGTGTCAATGTGGGACAATCTGACGATGAACGAGACGAGTCTATGGAAGCTCAAGTCGATCTTGCGTGCCTGTGACCTTTTGTCTGCCGATGGTGCCGCATTCATTGGGCGATCGGAGCAAGAGATGGTTGGCAACATCGTCCGCTTCCAGATCAAGCACGATGAGTATGAGGGTGTATTCAAGAACAAGGTGGCGACCGGCTACTCTGCAGGGTTCGAGACACCGGGTCTGCCCGGTGCGGCACCTGTCGTTCCGATCCAGCCCGCACAGGGACCTGTGCCGAACTTTGGCCCGGTCTAACATAGTCATGGGGACGCCCATGATAGACGCCGGACGGCAAATCCGGTAGTCGTCGGTAGGTGTATGCGTCGAGAATAAAACCACCATTGGATAGCTCAACGGGAGGCACAGATCGACTAGACAGTTGGTCAATCTTCTGTGACTGAGAGCAGGGCTGCCGGTATGCGTGGTTCGACTCCATAGCCAGGTGGGGTGTAAGGCAGCCTCGGCGCATACCAGGCCGATTATAGGAGATGGCAGAATGCCAGACTACGAGAGATACAGCGATAGGGGACTGCTACTATACATAGTAGAGCAGTTGGAGAAGATCATGTCACTCGATCAGAACGAACAGGGCGAACTCGACGCCGTTAATGCACAACTAGCCACACTAGGTACCGACGTGACCAAACTAGTCACGGACGCGGCCACAGCCAACCAGGCCAACCTCAACCTCATCTCACAGCTGCAGACGCAGGTGGCCACGCTCCAAACGGCCGCCGGCGTGTCCGCGCAGCAGATCGCAACCGACCAGGCGAACATCAACTCGATGAAGCAGGCGGCCACCGACGCATCCACGGCGGTCGTCACCGGCCTGACCGCGGTGGCGAACAGCCTCACCGGCGCAGACACGGCCGTGAAGGCCGCCGACACGACAATCACCGCGCCGCCGGCGCCCCCGACGACGCCGCCCGTCACACCGCCGGCACCGGCGACCCCTCCGGTGAGCACAACGCCGCCGGCCACCGACCCAACCACACCTCCTGCCACGCCGCCGGCAACGGACCCGACGACGCCTCCCGCGCCGGCGACCCCTCCGACCACCACCAACTAGTCACCTAGTTGGTTTGGCGTAAAGTGGCGGCTTCTTCCGGAGCCGCCACATTTTATCAGAAGGTGGGTCAGGACCAATGTTACCCCGCGACATTGAAGATGCTTGCGTGCGCATTGGTTGGCCGGTGGTGTACAGTCGTTATTTTCCCCAAGGTCTTAAGCAACCCTCACCGAAAGGAGAGGTATTCTGTAGGTCACCGTTTCCGTTCGCGAACGACCACAACCCGTCGTTTGAACTAAACGTTATGACCGGTCTCTGGCGAGACTGGCATACAGAACAACTGATAGGTCTGAAGGGTGGTAACATCGTGCAGTTCATGGCCCTCATGAATGCACCGGTCGAACCAAGTGGGAAGCCAATTCCGGACTTCCCTGGTACGGAGAGAACATTCAGGATTGAACTAGGATTAGCAACACCTATCAATCTCGAATGGATGGCTGCAACACAGGCAAGATTAATGGACCATGAGAGTCCAGGTCACAAGTTGTGGGAGAGACGTAAACCATGGTATAGAGAGACATTGGCGAAGTTAGGCATCGGATGGGACCCAGACAAGAATAGGCTTGTCATCCCATTACATGACCATCATGGCAAGATTGTCAATGCAAAACTATATAGACCAGGCGCCGATGTCAAGATGTTGTGGCAGGCGATCGGTCTAGGTGGTAACTTTCTGTTCCCGTACATATCATGGAACGATCCATGGCTCATACTCGTTGAAGGTGAACCTGATGCAATTAGTCTGCGTTCGCTCGGCTTCAATGGATGTTCGGGAACAATGGGCGCAGGTTCACCGGTACCAGAAGGATTGTGGTGGCATGGCAAACGTGTCTACATATGGATGGATGCCGATGCCAAAGGTCAGGAGGCACAAGAGGCCGCACTAGCAGCTATTCGACGTGGTGCAAAAGATGTACGGATGTGTTCTCTACCACTGTGGGAAGGTCGTCCATCAAACGCTGATGCCTCTGATTTCATCATGTACCTATTCGGTATAGGCTACTCTGTCGAACAGGTACAACATGAGATCGCAAAGGTACTCGGTGCGGCACAAGTTGCCAATATGGAGTCGACGATTTTTGACATGGAACCAGTACATGTCGAATTCAGTAATGCACTCACATCGAGGAATGCAAGAACACGCATAGGTTTCGATGGTCACATAGTTGGCAAGTCAGAGACGAAGTATTCGATACCTAAGGACATAATTACGACATGCCCAGGTAATGGCTTCCCGATGTGTGACAAATGTGTGATGCACAAACAATGGCATGGAAATGCACGTTTCAGTATCGACTCACGTCTACAGGTGGCATTGAAACTGGTGATGATCGATGATACCAAACGAGATGCCGCACTGAAACAACACTTCCATATACCTGCTAGATGTCCGGCGATAAACTTCGATGTGCAAACATGGTCGGATATGGCTATCGCATCAATCAAAAACACACTCAGTGACCAACAGGAGAAGATGTCATCATTCAACGACAACAGTAGGTATGAGGCACTCATACTGTTGTCAGAGGACGCGCCAACTATCAAGCAGAATGTGGATTACTCATTGACCGGGTATGTATGGCCATTACCTAGCAACCAGAAGCAGGTAATCGTCGTCGACTCATTCAAACAGAAAACATCTGCACTACGCGACTTCAAGATGACGCCTGAGATACGAGCAATGCTCGACTCGTTCATACCATTGAATACGGTGCAGTCAGCACTGGTCGATGTAGCCGACGACATATCTGCATCACAGACCATGATCTACCATCGCATGGACCTGCATCTTATGCTGAGATCGGTGTTCCATTCGGTGCTGGAGTTTCCATTCAATGGTAGCCTGTACCAACGCGGTTGGCTTGAGGCAATGATTATTGGTGACACCAGGTGTGGTAAGTCCGAGACGTTTAACAAGATGGCTGCCATGTACAGAACCGGTATATTCGTAGACGCAAAAATGCAGACACCTGCGGGTCTACTCGGCTCTGTCGAAACATCTGCAATCACCGGTGAGAGGTATGTCAATGCTGGCATATTCCCACAACAAGATGGCGCGGGACCTATATGTCTGGACGAGTTCAACACGACAAAGTGGGGCGAAAGTTCTATACTTGACTTTCTCTCATCTACACGTTCGTCTGGTCTCGTGCAGATAATGAAGGCCGCCCAGGCAACAATGCTTGGCCGTGTACCATTGATAGTCATGGCCAACCCAGGCGTGGGCAGGATGATGATAGACATTGGCGGGTATGGCGTGGAGATCACTCGTCGCCTGATACCACAGCCAGAGGACATCGCTAGGTTTGATATGGCGATGGCTGTGGCACAAGGTGATGTGCCTGCCCATATACTCAACTCGGTTCGGCAGCCACGCATGCCGAGATGGTCACACGAGGCACACCGCGCACTACTATCATGGGCATGGACAAGAAGGCCACACCAGATAGTATGGGCAGATGGTGCAGAACAGGCGGTTGTACAGATGGCAGAGGCAATGTGCCAGAAGTATGACTCAGAGATACCATTTGTCGAACCGTCGGCACAACGCATGAGGATCGCCAAATTGGCGGTCTCGGTCGCGACACAGGTATTTTCATCTGATACAAGTGGAGAGATGCTCATCATCAGACCAGAGCATGTATTCACAGCATGCTCGCTCTTCTCTACATGGTATGACAAACCATGCTTCGGTTATGACAGGTACTCGCAACAGGTGAAGGTGGATCGCTCTATCGTAGAGCCAGCGAAGATCATAGCCTTGCTTGATAATGTGCTAAGTCAGAACCCAATCGTGCTTGGTGAGAAGATGGTCCGCATGATCGCATTCTCAGAGCGATCATTCTCAACCATCATACCGATGAAGTTTACCGATGTGCATATGTGCATGCAGACACTATCTGCGAACCGGTGCATATATCAGTCGGCGAAAGGGCGCGACCTCTACGAACTGACACCGTCATTCGTGAGGCTGCTTGAGGAGTATATAGCAAATAAGAAGGCGATAGGAGGAAGCAATGCCGGACCTTAAACAGGTGATGGACACAGAGTTCACCATACCGGTGAAGCTGTATGGACGGTATGATATACTCGTCACATATAGACCGATGGCACATATACCAATCATGCCAGATCCGACGAGCAATGCCGAAGTGATACAGAACTTTATCACTATCTTTGTCATAGTGGTGGCCGCATGGGACGTCGAATGGAACGGCGAGAAGGTGCCTATTACAGTCGAACGTCTCAGCGACGGCTTCCCGACGGAGGTACTACAGATCATACTAAGTGCAATCGACTTCGACAAGGCACATAGGAAGAAAGAACAACCTATGTGGATGTCGAACCCGGAGGAACCAATCGGAAATCCTGACGCAGGATAGTTTCTCGATAGTCATGACATTGCTATGGTCAGTATGGATGGCTACCATCCTGGCCATATTGCTATGGCCTCAGGAGGAAGATAATGGCAAGGGCGCAGGCAACAAGGACACAAGAATTGTTGGAGATGGTCGCAGAACTACTGTCGGAACTAGGCGAACCGATACACTACAAAGACCTGACAAAGGTCATCACAGAGACAGGCCTATGGGAAAACCCATGGGGCGCCGAACCAGACCAGATACTCTATTCGGCGATGCACAACGATGTAAAAAAGCATGGAACAGACAGTCGCTTCATCTTTTGGGGCGGTGGCATATTCTCAACCGCATTGATCGAAGGGCGTGAAGAACTGCAGACCATGGAGGTCAAGAACAATGCGAAACCGAAAGATCCGTATTCGCGGCCGGGTGACATGCCAGGCGATGCGGAGAAGAGAAGGGTTGCGACTGAAGCAGCAGAGGCCGATAAGAGATGTGGTAATTGTTCGTCACTTTTCTGGGAAGGCCCAAACATCTGTAGCCATGAGATTGGCTCATGCACTAGAGCTTCTTTATCCAAACGGTGGACGATTTTCCCTGCGGTTGCCGCCTGTCCTCTATGGCGTAGGCGTTCTGTAGCACAGATGAACCATGATCGAGTAGAGAGGCAACAGACTATACTTGAAGCAGAGTTCATTCGTTTGACAGGCCGGCGACCGTCAGAGAGAGGTAAGAAATGAAACCACCACGCATGAACCTCATACTTGCCAAGACAAGATATGAAGGTCTGACATTCATCGCCGACAATGCAGCAAGGATGTTCGGACCGACAAAGGTTGTCACATCCATCGCCGATATCGTACAGTTCGGTGATATTAGACGGCATCTGAAAGACCTACAGATATGGAAAACACCTGCATTCAATGCCAGTCCTGATCGCGACCTGCTCCGCGAACTTCGCATCGAGCCATTCGAGGTCAAGTTTGTCTGCGTTAACGGGACGTTATACCCATGCGAGACAGCACGACTAGAGGTCTACGGCGGCAAAGATGACAAGAGAGCCAATACAAAGATCGACATCAAGTTGGCCTACGGTCTATCGATACAACTTTCTTTCAACGGTGTGTCAGTGACACGGCATGGCACGATCAACGTATGTATGGGTGTGATAGAGGATGCAGAATGACTTTCGTTAATCTACATGCACATACCACATATTCATTCCTCGATGGGTATGGCAAGCCGGACCAGATAGTCTCGCGCCTGCAAGAGCTAGACCAGAAGGCATCTGCCATAACCGATCACGGTAATATCTTCGCACATGTCCCTGTCGGCAAGGCAATGATAAAAGCTGGTATCAAGCCGATCTATGGCTGTGAGTTCTACATCGTAGACAATATGTTTGTCAAGGAAGGCAAGCATCAGAAGTCTCTCGGTGTAGATGGTGAACGGCATGTGACTGTATTCGCGATGACACAGAATGGGTATACCAATCTACTCAAGTTGTCTACTCTCTCATGGCATGATGGTTTCTACTATAAGCCACGCATAGACTGGCAGACACTTGCAAAGTACCAAGAAGGTCTCTGTGTCCTGTCTGGTTGTGTCGGCGGTTACCCGTCGACACTCATTCTCAAGAAGGGACCAGAGGCAGCATATAACTTCATATTGGAACGAAGAGCACAGATAGAACACTATTACATCGAACTCATCCCACAGCCAGGACTAGGCATCAGTACAGAGACTTTCCCGGTACTGATGGACATAGCGATGGCCACGAATACGCCGATGGTGATGACAAGTGATGCGCATTTCCCACGTCCAGAAGACCATATAGGCGAAGACACGATGCTCTGCATAGGTCTGCGCACAACCATGATGGACAAAGAGCGCAAGATCAAGCTTGAGGGGTACCAACACTACGGCAACGAGGTAGATATACTCAAGCGTGTATACGATCAGATGTTAGGTATGATGACACCTGAAAGAGAACAAATGCTCATCGGTGCCATACATAACACCGGCATCATCGCAGACAACTGCGAGGTTGAAATACCACATGCGAAACAACTCCTGTTCCCTGGCATCGGTGAGAAAGATGATGCAACCGTACTGTGGTCATGGGTAGAAGATGGTTTTAGACACAGGAGGGCACAGGGATGGATCGACGATACAAACGAAGGCATCTACCGCGAACGCGCCCATATGGAATTTTCTCTTATGAAAGAGAAAGGGTTCTGTCACTATATCCTATGCTTGACAGATATATGTCGATGGGCGAAGGCCCAAGATACCCTGGTGATGTGTCGTGGTTCAGCCGGTGGTTGTCTACTGTTATGGTTGTTAGGTTGTTCGGAGACGAACAGCGTATTGCACGACTTAGACTTCAACCGGTTCATGGATGTGAGTCGTATGGACCCTCCAGACATCGACGTCGACTTCGAGACGAAGATGAAGCAACCGGTGTACGAATATATATCCAAGAAATATGGTGCGGACAACGTCTGCCAAATTCTAGCACTTGGACTAATACGTGCGAGGGTCGCAGTCCAAGATGTGGCGGCAGTCTATGGTATACCGAGAGAAGAATACAGTCCTCTATCGGCGGCACTCGATAGCAAAGATGATGATGTGGACCTACAGATCGCCAACCTCAGGGACCCGGCAGCACTTGCTGTCTTGCACAAATACCCGATCTTCGGCATGATCGACCAACTCGTTGGACAGGCCAGGCAGAACACTATCCATGCTGCAGGTGTTCTCATCTCATCTGAACCACTGACTAACACGATCGCGGTGTGTGAACAGCCAGGTAAACCACGTGTTTCATCGGTGGATAAGCATGGTGCGATGGACCTGGGCTTTCTCAAACTCGATCTACTGACCGTTATGCAGTATGATGTGCTCGCCGATGCAGTGAGAGCAATCGGGGCGAATATGTCATGGCTCTACAACCTGAGGTTCGATGATGCAGAAGTGTACAGACTCGCTAAGACTGGTCGTGTTACCGGTGTGTTCCAACTCGATGGGGCTGCGATTAGAATTGGAAGTCAGATCGGACTTGATAGGTTTGACGAAATCTACGCAGTGTCGGCTCTATGTAGGCCTGGAGCCGCTGACTTCGTGCCACTCTACCAAGACAACAAGTTCAATCCACAGGCTTTTCAGAAGTTTCTTACAGGGGTTCATCCGCTCGCTGCCGACATCGTAAGGCCAACATATGGTGTCCTTCTGTATCAAGAACAGGTGATGAAGATATGCAATCGACTCGGCAAGATACCAATGGATCGCGTCCAGAAATTGCGAAAGCGAATAGCAAATGCTTCTTTTCATGGAAAAGAACTTGGGGCGGAGTACGGAGACGATTTCGTCCGGGGCGCCATGGAGAATGGGTGCACCGAGTCAGAGGCCAAACACTGGTGGGAAGCAATAAAAGCCCACGGCATCTATTCGTTCAACAAGGCTCACTGCGTGACCTATGGGATCGTCGGGTACTGGATGTTGTATATGATGTCACACTATCCGGCCGCCTATTTCGAGTCATACTTGAAGCACGAGGGTGCATCCAGTTCTTCCAATCAGTTGTTGATGAAAAGACTTATACGGGAGTTCAGGCGTCATGGTGGCGAGGTACAGATGATAGACCCCGTTCTCTCGCGGAGTTCTTTCTACTCACCACGACCTGGTTTGATAGTCGGGGGATGGCGCAACTTAAGCGGTATTGGGGAGAATACCGCAGAGAAAATAATGGCTGGAGGCCCATACCGAGACTGGAAACACCTGCAGCAAAACCTACCTGTTGGACTCTACTACAAGTTGCACGAGGCTGGCATGACAGGGGCAATGCGGCAAAATGTCCCGGCAATGGTGGAACTTGCTCCGTGGATGCCTGTGCAATTTACCGGTCCTCAAGAACAGAAGATACGGGAGCAGCTAGGATTGGCACGCCCATCGGACTTACCCGAAGGGGAGAAGTTAAGCGGCGACTCTTTGGTGTGTGGATATGTGACAGCAATCCAGAAGAAGGCCCGCACAGGACACTTCAAGGGGGAGACGATAATATACGTCTGTGAAGATGAGACCGGTGCGATCGAATTCCGCATACCATATAAGCAGACACAACTGGCACAATCATTTAGGAATTGCATCAAGCTTGGCGACTTCATTGCTATACAAGGATGGTGGGCCGGTGAGATGATGTTCTTGAAGAACTATGAACTACTACATAGGAGGCAATAGGTGATCGAACAAGCACAGATAGTGAACAGTGTTGAGTTAGATCCGGACTATCTGCCCGGGCTGATAGACCCGCGACAGATGAACTACATCAGGGTCACATCACTCAAGGCATTCGAGGAATGCCCATACTCGTGGGCTGTCAAGTACCTGACACCCGGCGAGCCGGAGGAGGAGCATAGGACAGGCGCGGCCGCGATCGGGACCGCGGTCCATGCGATACTTGAGGACTTCCTGATGCAGTTACATGCCGGCACCGAGGCAGGTAACATGCTGACGAATTGGGAGATCGTGCCTGAACATGAACACCAGGCAGTGCATGACTACATGGCCTCAGTCGCAGATATACAAGCTATCAATCCTATCGCCATAGAAGAGAGATTGTTCTATCCGATCGTGAATGGTATGCCCCCGATCAGCGGACAGATGGACTTTGTCACAGAGATACCCGGCAATGGCTTACTGATCCTCGACCACAAGACGAACCGCAAGTTCGACGGTGTGGAGTTCTGGCGGATACAGTTGCAGCAACTGTTATATGCCTGGATGGCCCGTAAGGAATGGCCAGGTTACAGCGTGTACAAGTTCCGTATCGGGTATCCAAACCTCGGCTCATATGTAGAATGGGAGACATCCGCCGACGATGATGAACCATTAGTAGAGCATATCGAGAATATATGGACCAAGATACTGAAGCATTCGTTTACAAATATATGGCCTCGCCATATTAATCAATACTGTGGCAGATGCCCAATCAAATTCAGTTGCCCATTGTACACCGAGGCAACCAACGGGCTTGTGTCAAGCCTGCAAGCCAGGCTGACCACGGCCACCACGGCATCAAAACTCGAGCAGATGAAGGCGATACTCAAGGTCGTTGAAGCAGAGAAAGAACTGCTTGAAGCGAAACTCAAACTTGAGATAAAGGAGGCAGGAGGGCGACTGGTGTCTGGCGACAATGTCTACTCCCTTGAGTTCAAAGAACAAAGAGAGGCAGACTTCCGCACCGTGTGGGGTGCGATGAATGGCTGGGCGAATGCACAGGTCGAGACAGACCCGAATGCGATCGCCACACTCAACGAGATACTGCCGATGGCATTCGGCGTAAGGGTCACCGGCCTTGACGCAATTGCCAAACAGATACCTTCTCTTAAGCAACCATTCGCGAATGCTATGCAAAAGGTACCATCGAAGAACGCAACGATAGTCTCAACACCTAAGAGGAAGGGAATAGACAAGTGAAGGTCACACACATGCAAGGTGTGAATGATAGTTCATACGGTCACATCGGCGTATACTATGCCGAATGGCCAGAACAACTGCGAGGTGTACGGTGTATCTTCGCAGACAATCCCGATGTGTCAGAAGTACACATATTCACACCTATGCCTGGCAACCACAAAGTGGAAGATGTCTTCAAACAGGAGCAGGAGACCGTGGAGGAACACACAGAATGTCAGACGAAAGAACCGGTGGCACCGGATCCGATGAATTTTCCAGCATAAAGATACGGGTACCGATAACCAAACTCGTGGCAGAACGATGTACACATCAGGCCTGTCCTGGTTGTGGCCACGAAGTCGAACCGATCATCACAAAGCAAGAGTTCATCAATTGTAGGACAGTACAACATATCATACAGGCATCCCTACCGGTGATACCTAAAGGAGGCACAGTGCAGACAGAATTCATACCACCATTGATGGCCCTCGGTGAGAACCCGATGCAGACACAGGTCCGTGACTTCATGACAAAAACAGACCAGGTGCGCGGTAACCATAAAGTACTCGGCGAGCTCGGCGACCCGCCGATGATACGTGACAGTATCCTCCGTGAGAAACTCATTCGCGAAGAGGCTAACGAGGCGGCCGACGCGATCGATGCGGGCGACCTCGTTGAGGCGGTAGATGGACTCTGTGACCTGATGTACGTGACCATCGGTGCATTCGAGGCATTCGGTCTCGATGCCACGAAATACTTTAACATCGTGCACAAGTACAACATGATGAAGACAGGCCACCGTAAGGATGACAAAGGTAAGGTGCTCAAGCCAGAGGGATGGGTACCACCACAAGAGGAGATACGGCAGGCACTTCTCGATGACGGATGGGAGGGAGACTAGTGGAGAAGTCGGCACGTCTCAAAGAGAGCGAGGCCGTCCTATTCATCGGTAGGCAGGTGATCGATGACAACGGTCACCTGCGTAATGTAATAGGGACGGTCGGCATGGACCACAATATGTGGTTCAAGATCGAAGGCAATGGATTGCTGCAGGTTGATACCGATGTCGACTGGGAGTTGACAGAGGCATTATACAAGAAACAGGAGAGACAGAAGAATGAGCAAAATAAGAGGAGCAGGCAAGGACACACCTCTCACAACTGATGGACCACCGCAGAGCCATGTAGATGCAAGATACGATCTACTCCACCCATTCGCAATGCAGGCTATGGCAACGATCGCAGGCCGTGGCGCAGCAAAATATGGAGCGAATACATGGCAGGCGATCGGGCCAGAGAGTCATCTCAACCACTCGATGATGCACATACTCGCCTTCCTGGCCGGAGACACGTCTGAAGAGGACGGTGACCCGGTCGAACATCTGCATCATGCCCTATGGCGATTGTCGGCGACGGTGGACCAATATGATAGTGGCAGACATCAGCATCGGCATGGTTCGCCATTATCTCCCGAGCAGAACTTAACTGCAAAGGCGATCATTCTCGCAGATCATCTGTCGAACGAGTATGAGATGGTCCGTAAATCAAACCAATCATCGGTGTCAACGAGTGATCTATGTACGGACATCGTCACTATCATGAAGGAGGACTGACATGCAAGTCGGGGACCTCGTGGTAATCAAACCGCGTGATGCGTATGAGAACTGCCTTGGTGCAGTCGTACAAAATGTAGAGGGACGCTTCAAGAGCCGGATGTTTGTCATTGACGTCCCCGAGCTGGGTAGCATAGTCAGAAACGAGTGTGACCTTAAAGAAGTCACAATCGAACAACTACAGAATGGTGAGGTAGAAATTGTCACACCGACAGTAGCAAGACTACGGATGGACCTGCAGGTCTACAATGCGGTACTACTCAAACGGTGTGTCGCAGGTGATGATGAAGGTATCGACGAATATGCCGGTAAGGTTGTCGAGATCGAGATGGCATTAGAGGAGGCGATGAGTGGATAGGCAGGAGAGAATAGATCGCGCATGGCTCAGGGCCGCGCTTGCATTCGCCATGACGATGAGCAAGGACCCAGAGCGAAAGGTGGGCGCGGCGGCCGTCGACAGCACCAACAGGCTTGTGTCTATGGGGTACAACGGCTTTCCGACGGGCTTCCCAGACACGCCAGAGAACTGGGCCGACAAGGACCTCAAGAACGCGATAGTGCAGCATGCCGAGCTGAACGCTATAGTGAAGGCGCCATTCTCGCTTATCGGCGGCACGTGCTATGTGACGCTCAAGCCGTGCCACACATGTCTTGCGCAGGTAGCCAACGCCGGGATACACAGGGTGGTCTGGCTGTGGGACGGCGTACCATGGAAGTATATGGACGAGCTGAAGTTCAACATAGTGCGAGACGAGTGCATGATACAAACTGTCGAGTACAGCCAGAGCAACGTCGAGTTGTCGATGATCGCGGCATGCTCATACTGGAACGGGGAGAGAAGGAGCATATCACCAGAATGACAACGCTTGTATTCCCAACGATGAACAGGGCATACTGGGGCATGTACCAGCACGTCAGGCAGACAGGGACGGTGTTCACACATCGTGGTGCCGATTGTATGGAAGTACGGCCGTTCATGATGAAGATCACACGGCCCGAACTTAGTCTGTTCACCGGTATACCACGCCGAATGAACTATCGTTTCTGGGTGGCAGAGACACTTGGGTACATAGCCGGCTGGGGTACATACATGGGTCGTGAGTATGCCGAACTGTTGACCAAGCTCAATAGCAACTACAGGAATTTCACGGACCATAACTCGGGTGAGTTATTCGGCATGGTGAAGTATGGCGATGGCTTCAGGTACGGCCTGCCACGTGCATTCGACACACTCAAGCAGAACCCGGACCGCCGGCAGGCCTTTATCCCAATATGGGAACGCCATACCGAACACTCATACCAAGAGAGTCCGTGCATGGTTGGTATGCAATTCTTCACCGAAAAGCGTAACATCCTCAGTACAGATGGTGGTGATGCCCAACAGATATACGTGCTGTCGGCGATGGTCAACATCAGGAGCAACGACCTGAACTGGGGCGTTCCATACGATATTGCCGCGATGTGCGCCATACAGATTGCCATGGCCAATGCACTCGATATACGTATCGGAAGCTATTGGCATGTGGCAGTATCTATGCACTACTACCTGAATGGGAACAATGGTGAGGGACCACCGAACATCAACAACCCTGACCATGAGGCATATCTACCAAACCCGCCGAGGATGCCAACATCATTCGCCGGTGATGACATCAGGTTCACGCAGGCACTTGCACATAAACTCTTACTTGATATGCACGATCACTTCGTGGTGAAGGAGCGGAAGGCATACAAGTTTCAATCCGATCATGAGGGAAGTGATTGGGTAAAACAATGGTGCGACATCTTACGATGGAACTGGCCAGATGCGAAAGCCTAGCTCAAGTTCCACACTCATCCGCACGATCCAAGAAGCGAGAGACAAGGCACGTGATATACTTGACTCGTCAAAGTATCACCGGGTCGGTATTATATACAACGGTACGAATGTGGTCTTCTGTATCATTGCCCCACAAGTGATGAAGATACCTAATCACTTCGAGCTTGTTGAATGGGTATACAAGGAGGGAGAGGATGCGAGAGTCTGACCAGTATGCACCACTATGGAAAGGCGCCAACTCTGAGGGTTGGCGCCTATGGAGGATAGCCGACGGATCGGTGGGTAAGAAGCCATGCGATATAACCGGCGTGGCGCCGAATGGTCTAGGTGTATGTCTGGAGGTCAAATCATTTGATAGAAGGGCCCCACAGTACGCCGACTCGCCTGTGTGGCCCCTCTACGCGTCCCATCAGATAAGGTGGCTAGACCTATACGCGGAGGCACACGCTTTGGCGCTTGCCGCCGAATATGATGAGACACGACGTGAAATGCGCCTATTCTGGATACGATACCTTGACAAACAGACTGATCGACCTACACCATACATGAGATTGACACGTGAAACAGACGGTCATGGTGGCCAACTATGGCTCGGATGGAATGACTTCCTTGACAGGGCCCGGCCGGTTCTTCCGTAGAATAATGACCACCCCGGTTATCCTATACCGAGAACCATTCGAGAGTCCACCGATCAATCTGGTTAAGTTGGTCTAGACCAGGATGGTGCCTTTCACCCATTCCTCAAGTTGGTCTGCATCGAAGCGGAATCTGTCGAGGTCGACGGTTCCGCTTCCGACTCCCGGTACAGTTCCAGTTTCACTGTACTGCCACCACGCCCAATCACTCCAGGCCGATGGTAATTCAATCTGTACGGCATAACAGGCGAGCCAGAGATGGTATACACCGAAGCGATGTACTGTCGGTGTGGTCTCAGGATTGGCGAGGTCACGGTCTATGTAGATCATTGGCGAACGCTTACGACCTGTCCGCATTAATTCGAGTATCCCACAGGCCTCGGTAACTGCCACATCCGAACCGATCCTGGCGATACCATCTCTGTCCTCGAAGTCCAGTACAGGCGGCAGGTCTGTATCTTCAAGACCACCGAGTTCATGCAGGATGGCAAGGAAGTGATTGGCCTGTGCATCACAACCTTTACCAGCTCGATGGAAGTGATATGGCGCCCGCCGGAATCCGGCCCTACCGGCACCGTACCAGTTTGCCTCACCGAACGGGTCTGTGAATGTCGCACCTTCACTCAGCTTGATGAACACGACATCATGGCCAGCCGCCCTTGCTGCCTCCCAATCTATCGTGCCATTATTGTCAGATACATCAAACGCCATCTCAGCCTCCTTCGACAGGCGTCGTAGCTGTAGATACTGTCGCACTGGTTGTCACTGTACCAGGTATCTGACTCGGTGCGAGTATATTGTGTACAATACGCCCACCGAGAAAACCTGTGAGTCCACCGATGATAGCAACCATAATCGTGCTATCCATGACCTGCCGGGTTGTCATAAATATGACAATCCCGGCAATGGCATGGACAAGTGCAACGAGTATGAGGCCAAGTGAAATCACTAGGTTAATGATGTCTTGTGCGCCCCATACTGTATTTTTCATGATGTGGCAATAGCCTCATCGACGAGCTCGTACTGTATGGTCACACCGTGATCGTTGTACAGGCTCTTGAGTGTGTTGACATTCGGTGTGTATGGTGCGATGAATTGTATCGCTGCCGGAAGTTTGATGTACTTCTTCACATGGATCTTCGTGATGTCGATGAAGGCCGCACGGAATTTAATGTCCAGCGAGAACAGGAAATAGACATCTTTCGTCGTCGGTGGTGGTGTCGGATCGGAGATGTTGATCGACGGGATTAAATCTGTCTGTGTGGTTGTGGTTGTCGTCCCATCAGTCGGGTCTGTCTGTACTGTGGTGTCGCTCATTGTCTGCCTCCTAAAAAGCACCGGGATTGATGTCACCGGTCTGTTGTATTTGCTGGCGTCTGCCCTCCAGCTCGGCTATGCGGCCAATATGCCCCAGTCGTTCTTGCCGCAATATGTCTATTTCTTCTGCATGCATACGACGTTCTTTTTCGAGTTGGTCATTCAGATTACGAATGATTACATCTTTAACTTCGATCTCTTTAGCGAAGTTACTCTCGACAAATATGAGTCGGTCTGCAATCAGTTTGTCAATCGAATTCATACGTGTATCTACTGAAGAACGTCGATTGACATAGGCTGTAACTAGAGCAATTATTGCTCCGGAGGCCATCGTGAGAAATCCGATGATTTCACCTGTATTGAGTCCCATTTGCCCTCCACTATTGCGTTATATATTAAGTTACCTATACAAAACGCAATCACGACTGGTAACACAGTTACGGCTGGGACAGAGAGGCCTGTAAAGATGACAGAGTACCATGCGAATATGAAGAACATCATCTCCATAAACATGGTAATGACTTTGAGTTTGGCATTGCATATATAGATGGCAATTACCTGCATGATAGCTGTACATAAAAGAAGTATGCCATGTACCATGATAGGTATATTTCCACGTGTTGCAAGCCAGAGTGATTTTGAGATAGGTTCGATCGGATTATGCACATAGATAAGTTGGACAGCCCATCCTACCGCATAAAACGATATGAATATCTCGAATGATGTCGCAGCTCGACAGAGTGCCAGTACATATCTTGTGAACTTATCTATCGTTGAAGATAAGACAAGCAATACCTTGATTTCTCTTCTCACCTTTTCCATAGTTGTCCTTCAGACGCTGCGGGGTTCATGCGCCAAGTATTTCTTCCCGCTTTGTGATGGAATTATCGGGTCAGTACACTGACCTCTCTATCCTGCTGCATAATGTGCACTAACTCTGGTCGAACTCAGAGCAGCATTGTAGAATGCCACCTTTTGCAAATATGCACCAGGACCAACGTAATTCGAGCCACCACCACCACCATTAAGATTGCCGATGTATGTACTTCCTGACCCAGGTGCATCCATTGTACCAACGGTCTTGGTAGTACCAGTACCATTGATATAAAAGATCATGGTTGTACCTGACTTCGTGATGACTACATGTGCATTTCCGTTTTTGGCGGCACCAGCAGTCGGACCGACGACACGTGAGTCAAGTGTCTGATTGATGTCAAGTGTAGTAGAGTCACATTGTGGACCCCATCCGGCAGTTGAACTACCACCGATCCACAATGGACAACCGAAGTTAGTATTAAATGCAGCTGTTGGCAAGAAACCCCACCACTCGACAGACCAGTCACTACCAGAGGCCAACAAGATCGCAGGTATTGTTATCGCACCAGATGAACCAAACAATATACATGGATCGGTACATGTTGGCATACGTGAAGTCTGGTTAAGTGTCAGACCTGACTGTGTACTCGAGTTCACACCACCACTTGACACACTATCATGGATAACCGATCCACTCGTCTCATTGAGTGGATAGTAGTGTACAAGCGACGACTCGGCAAGTATGATCGAGTCATATGTCGCCGCAGCCACCGATCCACATGCGGCCAATCCAGACATACCGGTCATCGCTTGTATTGGCATTAGATGGTCTCCGTCCAGGCATGTACACTGAGCTTGCCGATCACACCAGAACCAGCAGCGGCCAATGTAATGATTAGTGCATGGTTGGCAACAGCATTCCTGATCGGTGGATCGAACATGAAGAAGCCAGGACCGGCGGCGGTGATGTCAGCCTGAAAGACTGTCGTACCACTGACGTCTTCGATCTTGATCGAACCTGCAGGTGTACCACCAGAGTACGACCAATACACACCGGCGAGTATATTGTATATGCTGGCACCGGCGGCGGCAAGGGTGACAACAACTGCGGTGTTCGCCGATGCAGTGTTTGTGTTGCCACTGGCGGCTGGCTGGGCCGCCCTGCCTTGCTGTGGTACAATGTCTGTACCATTATTGACAACACGTGCATTCTGTGTCGTTCCTGAGCCATCTTTGATTGGTATACTTGACATGTTTTCTCCTTATAGTCCTGTACCGATACCGATAAGATATTGCGAGTCCTCGACACGTGAGAAGTCGAGTTGCAGTGCATCTATGCCTGTACTTGGCCATAGCCATCCAGATTTCAATGCACTTTCTATCGCTTCGAGTCTTGCTAACAGTGTGGCATATGTACCATAGAGAGAAGATACACGTGCATTCCTGACTTCAGGGACAGTAGGTGCTGTTGCCGTACCTGCGAGATCATTGGCAAGTTGTATGACGCCGACAGCAGATGTGGTAGCATTCGGTGTGACACCTGTCACATGCTCCCATACTGTGCCATTAAAGATGATTAGATCGCCGACATTCCATAGAGAGATACCATCAATGGTAGTAGTACCGGCTGTACCTACACGATAGTATTGTCCATTAGTACCAGTACCACTGACAAGTGTTGGTGAGTTCGTGGAGGCATTCCATACACCCTGATAGACAACCTCACCGGCGAGTTGTGATAATACCCAGTTCTTTGTGGCCGCATCTTGGGCACTCACAGGATCGACAACATTCGTCAATTTATGTGTGCCCATTGATTGGTCGCCTGTAAATGGCGTCGTACCATCTTTCCTGACAAGTGCGGCAATGTCCGCCGTCAAGCCTGTGACCTGCGACTCGGCTATAGAAATAGACACAGATGCAGCGGCGGTGAGACGACCCTTGGCATCGACTGTCAATGTAAGTGTATGGTCAGACGCACCATACGAGGCAGCTGTCACTGCCGTAGTTGCAAGTGTTGGGTTAGGATATGTACCTGCAAGATCACCACCTGCGGCACCTGTTGGTGATGCCGGTGCGCCAGATCCCGTCAACTGTAACCATGCCAGAGGTCCGACACCTGTTAATCGCCAGTATGTATTAGTTGCAGTCTCATATGCGACCTGTCCGATGTCGGCCGATACGATTGTATATGCTATACCAGAAGGTGTTGTCAGGCCAGACCCGGCTGCCCGTGTTGTTGAATTAGCGAACACGAACCTCTCTAGGCGATGGTTCTCTGCAGCATATTGATGTCTGCTTTCTAGTGTCATGTATCACCCTTCCGAGATTAGTACAACACCATCCTCGAACAAAATGGTCGGACCAACAGGATCACCATTGGTCATGATCGGTCTGCCAGGTGCATTAGCCGCATCACTTGGTGTGGCATATGGGTAGTTATTCGCGGCGATCGTCACAGAGACAGCAATCGCAGTAGACAACGCCTGACCAGGCGAGACCGCCTTAACGAGGATCGTTGAACCAATAAGCGTCGATGCCACCGGAACACGAACAACTGCAGTCGTGACATGCCAGAACCTCTCTCCTGACGAGTGGCCTGTCATTGATGAACCGCGTCTGCCACGTGTCAATGTAGTAAGGTCGAATGCAAGATTACCAGAGCCCGCGGCTACATTCTGGAAACCTATCATTTCAAGTCCACATAGTGCCGCATTAATGCCATTACCAATATCTGTCGCGGCACATGATGCAAGTGTCCCTATATTATTCAACTGCACATCGAGAGTATTTGTGCTGTCGATACCATCTGCTATGGTCCCATCAGCCAGAGTATTAGTCGCGGTACCGAAATCACCACGTTGTGTTATCTGACCACCCATTGTCCATGTCGTACCACCATCTGTAGAGTAATAGATTGTAGCACCAGCCCAACCTGTACCACCGGTGGCAATAACATAGAACCCGGGGAATAGGCCATCTGCATCTGAGAACTCAAGACCAGAATAGGCATCGAATTCTGTGGGTACGCCGACAGATGATGTTGTCTGTGTCGCAGCCTTAGATATACCACCAGGGGCATTCTGCTGCATGTACCCACCATATGGACCAGAGATTGTGTTCGCCGAACCATCACGGACTACATTGAAAGCGAGTACACCGAAGGCAGATATGTCTACCTGATTGACGCGGACACGGATTGTATTCGATGAGTCTACATCGAGTGTGAACGGTGCGGCCGGCGAAAGGTATAGCCACTTGAACCCAAGCGATACTTCGTGCGTCTCTCGCTCCAACCACTTAGTGTCAAGTATACGAGAGGCTGCCTTCCTTGCACTGATGTCATCCATCGTCAGAGTGGTATTCACAGTCTGCGCATCTTGTACAGATTGGCGACTATGACGAATATCACTCTGTAGTGATGATGTATACAATCTCTCCTGTGAATAATATGCCACATCGACACGGAATGGTAATGACAAGTCTGACATGCGGTGTGATGTAATGATCGCAGGTGCCTCTGAGCCTGGAGACCATTCATGACAACCCATATCAGGCTGTGTCACATGCCCTATCGATGTCTCGCCACGGCGAACCGCCTTGAGCATCCCATCATACTCAACCACATCAATTGCAAATACTTCGAGTAATGATTGCACACATGAGTAGGCCGGCTCACGTGTGAACACGGCATATCCGATACAATCATCATAGGCATCACCGAAATCATAATCTGTTCCTTCGGTGAGACCGCACTGATTGGCCATATCTGCCAGTACATCATATACCGTATTCGGTGCATAAGGATCGGGCAATAACTCGAATGACATCGACGGTATACGATTGCCCCAGTTTGTAAGGTCGAGGTCTTGGAATACAACATATGCCTGCCCACGGAATGCAGGAGTAAGACCAGAACCGATGAATGATTGCATCAATGAGTTCGGCGTCTGTGCCTCATCACCGTTGTATATGGTTATGGTGTATCCGGATGTGGGGGACTCTGTGCTATCATAGATGAGCAAGTCTTCGGCCCAAATTCGTCTAATACCATATATAGGCCCACGGCAAACAGACACAGCGAAAGAACAAGTGTAAGTGTAGTTAGTGACTGTAGGGCCACCGCCCTTTGCAGACACATTTGATTTGTGCTCCACCAAGTCCGTTGCCCAAATAAGGTTAGCACCAACGCGAGTTGCCCCATACACAGATGGAATAAAAGCCCCGTATGTACTACCCGTCGTATGTAGGTCATCGAGCTTCCCCCTCTCTGGATGTTTCGCAAATAGTATGCCACCAACCAAAGCACCGATGTTAAAGCCAAGTTGGGCACCCGCAGGACCACCTGCCAGGAACCCTAAACCTGCTCCTACAGCACCGAGTGCAAGGGTTGCCATTAGACACCTCTCCTGAAGTTGACAGGTCGATACAGACCGACGATACGCCGATCCCAGTGTCTATCCAACTCATGTTCGACGACATGACCAACAGTCTGGAAGGCATGGATAATCATGATGTTAGGATATGGCTCTGTGACCATGGCAACATGTTGTGGTGATGCCGCGATGTTGAACAAGATAATGTCGCCTGGCAATAGTAGTTCAAAGTCCATGACTATGTCGCATGTATCACGCAGGCGCTTCCACAGATACTCTGCATTGACTATGGGTGAATACGACTGATCGTCAAGTATGAACACATTTGCGGCTGCGGCTGCGGCGATGACAAGGCCGATGCAGTCTAGTCCGTTCTCATTCCTGCCGGCATGAAAGAATGGCACACCAATATGTGTACGTGCCCATGTAACCATCACAGTTCTCTCATGTTCTGTTAGTTCCATTATGATGGTGGCCTCCCAACCTGCATTAGTTTGTCGATACCTGGTACATTAGGTTCGCCGCGGAAATTAACGACATTGTTAAACTTCGCACTACAGGTAGAGATCAAACGATCACAACCAGTCACCACTGTGAATGTATCACCGACCTGTACAGGAAATGGGAATGGTTCATGCAGAACAAGTCGATCAGATGTACCGGCCTTATATCCGATCAATTGTATGAATATATTATCCACATTGATATGGAAGAATGGTGCACCATTATGTGATGGTGCTGTATGCCGTATACCTGCTGTTAGTGTAGAACCTGCTGCGAGATTAATCGCAGTGACTACATCACTTCCGAATTGAAACGCATCTGTATATTGAGAACTACCTGATGCCGATCTAAGTACGACATCATTGGCTCCACCTACAGGAAATTGGACAGTGAGTTCATCTGTACCTGGTGAGAGTGTATGGATCAGACTCCATGATGAATTCAGTAATAATGATGCAGAACTCCATACACCAGCAGGTATATTGAAAACCGGTGATACAGATGTACTGAAATCTAATGGATCTTTATATGCCAGGTTCGAGAATGTTGCTGTGGTCGGTGCAACCAAAACCTCATCAGGATCATTGTTATTTGAGTGCGTCTTAATCTCACGACTATAGCCGGAGTTCAGACCTGATGTAGATGTAATCAGACCATAGGCATAATAACCAACGGCAGATACCATACCACTTAGATGGATGGTATTCGGATCATCTATTGATGTTACTGTGGCACCCGTGGTGGTAGCATTATTCGTATCTACTGTTGTACCAGCAAGATTGAACTTACATCTACTATCACCGAGGTGGAACACACGGCAGGTAGGTGAACATACTTCACCCACCTGCTGTTGGTATCTCTGCATTATTGATCGCACAGAAGCTGTATACTGATTATCTTGTAGACTTACATCGCCTATATTCCCCCTTAGTAAGATTACCGAACCATTTGACGGGTTCGACCAGTCACACAGGTATATGGTAATGGCAGCATTGTCATACAACCCGGCCCGTAAGTCCGTCTCTGTTATTTTGTCAGAAGACAAAAGTCCTGTAACGTCCAGGTTGTCAGGAGACCCACCGACCTCTTGGCGTATGTTTGTCGATTGTGTAGCCGACATCGCCTCATATACCTGACCTGACAGTGTTATGTCTTGGTCATGTGTTGTGAACCCAAAGATGGTACCATCACCACGCACCACCTTAATGCACATCGCAAGACTCATGACCTCGCCTTGAAGTGTCGTATTAAGCGCAGATGGTATGTTGCGGCCGGCCGGCCGTGGGTTTGCAGATTTGTATCTCACACGACCTAATTGGTATCCAGTTGTATCTGTCACACCAGGTGCACCACTCAAAATTAAAGCAAGTGTACCTGGTGCTGTAGGTACTATACCAAGTCCATCTGTACCAGAATTCGTCGCCACTAAAACACCATCGACATAAAACTTCGAGAAGTATGGCGTGACGATTAGACGACAAATATATGTACGGCCAACCGCAGGATTGACATTTACAAATGTAGCGTAGCTGCCGAAAGGAGCCGAAGGACCTTGCGCGTATAGAGACCATTGTGCCTGAGAGCCCCACTTGATGCCGGCTTGTATCTGTTGACCTGACGCAAGACATACCGAGATGAGTGTGTCCTGTACAAGGTCCGATAGGCATAAGATGCCAAACGATACGTCGATGAGAACACCATTCGACGTACTCGGGCAGAGGTATATCGAGTCGACATTATGTACTCCCATTCTCACGAAGCCATTGCCGACCAGTACAGCATCATTGTCACCGGTTGAGAATGTAAATGCCGATCCGATCGCAGGTGTAGAGGCTGTCAATGCCGTGCCATGACTTCCAGGCCATGACGTGTCTAACTGTACACTCATATCAAGACCTCTATTAATGGTGTTGACTGTAGGCTTCGTGACCCAACATTGTCCTGAGAGAATACAAGTTGGTCGATGTCGAACCTGACCGGTGTATCAAAGTTGCCTGACCATGTATATGTATGGCCTGCATTGAAAGACGTCGGGGTGATAAGACCTGTGGTGTAGTCTAGTGTGAATGTTGTCGACGAGCCATTGTCATATAGGATCACCGATGAGTCATTACATGGCTTCTTAATCGCACGTATCTCGGTATTCACCCCATCAGTGTATGTCTTCTGTAACTGCATCGTAGATCCAGCCACGAGTGCCTCATGGCTGGCCTGATAGTCTGACCAATCGCGAAACCTGAAACCATACAGACGACCCTTACGGGCACGGAAGAATGTGAGGATGGTCTGCATGTCAGTCGGGTTAGCAGTATAACCAATCTCGTAACGAAGCCTTGCATTAGACCACATCTGCACCCTCTGCTCTGAACCAGAGTCAGCCACGACCACACGGGTGGAATACATTGGCCCACCTTGTGTGCCATTCGCATAGTTTACAGGAAATTGTATCTCATGGAATGAAGTCATGTTATCTTCTCTGTGTGGCCTGTATGGCACGTGATGCCGATTGCATCACTTGGTGCGATGATTGTTGAAATGCCTGTGGATTGCTCACACCATAGACATGTACATGAACAGTGGTGTTGCCACCGATTGAACCATTCGGTGTCACGACTCCGCTCTGTCTAGGAGTGAATATCTCAGGACCATTCTCGCCGACTATGTATGAACCATTGGCCCACGCTGGTCCGCCACTGGCAAGGAAGCCACCAAAATTAAAACTACCAAGTGTAGAGGCTAGGCCACCACCATCTGATGCGATTGGTGTACCCATACCGAATATCGCACCAAGACCACCACCTATCAGACCAGCTGCATCACCAGCCGCAGAGGCCGTGCTTGTTGTGCCACCGAGCAGACCTGTTAGCAGGTTGCCAAGTCCACCATTGATTAGTTGTGCGAACTGAGATGTCACCCACTTGTTGGCCAACTGGAACAGCATGTCATCGAACCCACTGATGATGTCAGCAAAGAAGTTCTTAAAACCTTTCTGCTTAATATTATCAAGTGTCTTTGAGAACAGATCCTCAACACCTTTGAGCATACTGTCGACTTCGGTCTTGACGGCCACAAGTCGCTGGAACTCAAGGACTATCTGCTGTTGCCCCTTACTGAGTTCGTTCCATTGCGTATTACTGATCTTGACGCCATCTGTGTTGATCTTAAGCGAGTCTGTCATTTCAGAAGTTGACTTCTTCACATCATCCATGATCTTCTGGACTTCTTCCAGTTTTAAGGCCAATTTGTTATTGGCCTCCATGGCACTATAGGCAGCATCTACTTCGGCCTGTACTGCCGAACGATCGGTAGCAGGTATACCACCTTTATGTGCCTTGTCGTATTTGTCCATCTCCTGCCGTGAGAACTCAGCACGTTTGGCACCTTCAGGGTCATATACGGCACGTAACGTATCAGCCGATTTTTCCACCTGTGACTTGAGTGACTGTGTGATGTCTTCATGCGCACGAGCAGCATCATTCAACTGCTTCTGGTGGTCAATCTCTTTTGCTGTCTCGATTATATGATCTCTTTGTGCCTGTGTCAGATTACGATACTGTTCAGTCTGCAATTCGAGACCTAATAGAGTTGCCTCTGACAGTTCGCCGAAGTTACCATATTCAATCTTAAGTTTGTCAAGTGTTGTAGTCTGACCCTTTATGATACTATCGTATTCTTTGGCACCATCAGCGGCATCAGCAGATGCCTGTGCATTCCTCGCAAGTTCTTCTGCTGCATCTTTACCAAGGACGGTAAACGTTATTTGGTCATCCATAATCTCCTTGAGTACCTGATGGTATACCTCAAGATTATCTGTTGCCTTCTTCTGTGTCTGTTCTTTGATACGAGCAACAGCATCATCAGAATGGTCTTTGTCAGATAGATCAAGCGACTTCATATTAGAAGCAAATGCATCTATAGCATGATCGCCATATTCTTTGCCATAGTCACCGGCCTGAAGCTTCAGTTGTTCTATCTGTTGTGCACTAAGTTTCTTACCACTTTGTGTACGCCGAAGGGTATATGACTTCTCACGGTTTGTATCAAGAAGCGCCTGGTACTTATTGGTCTGCGCCTCCATGATACGCATCTTGTCGGCGGCCTTAGCTGTCTCGACAGCTACATTCTTCTCTGCATCTGACAGGTTGATAAATGAACCACTAAGCTTCTTCACCGCACCATTGACAGTGACAAGCCCATGCTCCATGATCTCCCAACGTGCCTTGACCTCATCCGAATTACTCTTGTCGGCATTGAGGTTCTGCATATCGAACATCTGCTGGCGCAGTCCTTCGATGTACCGTTGGTAGTCATCACCAAGCTTGTCTTGCTCGTTCTCTTTTGCCTTCTTTGACTTCTTATCCTTGTCATAGATGCCAGCAAGTTTGTCATTACCCGAGGCAGTCGCATACTTATTGGCACCATAAGGATCGCCCATCAATGACTCGCGTGTCTTGATTTCACCTTGTACAACCTGCAATTGTTTTGCTGCCTGGGTACGTCGAATAAGCAGACCTGCATAATCATCACCTGCAGGATGCTTATGTGCACGTTCGTATTCAACAACAGCATTCTTTGCCTCTTTGTATCTCTGTGTGAGAAGTACAAGGTCTTGACCTAGCTGATTTGAACCACGACTACGTGCGGCCTCAGCATTGTCAGGTATCTTAAATGTGTCGCTGATGGAATTCTGTAGGTTCTTATACTTCTGCCAAGTCTGTTCCAGAGTACCAGTTGCCTCTCTCAGTTGGGCATTGACATTGGCTATTTGTGTAGGATCACCACCAGTGATAGGACCACCACGCCGATGATGTAGACCACCAAGGTCTGCAGCCTGGATACGGAGTTGTGCAACCTGATGACCCTGCTCATTCATCTGTTCGCCGAGTTGTGCAAGTTGCAGGTTCCTCTGTGAGACCTCAGATGCACGGGCTGCGACGGCCATGGCAATCAACTTGTCCGTGACATTCTGTGCCGCATCGGCATAGAGTCCTAGCGCATGGCCCTGTGCATTATAGCCGTCGATCAGTTCTGGTGCAAGCGTGGAAATCTTGTCAAGCGTCTCCTGCATGCCCTGTATGGGCTTATGCGTCTTGACTGCCTGGTCATGCATGTTCTGGTACTCGGTCACAAGAGCGGCTATCTGCTGCTGGTGCGAGAACTCTGCCCGCGTGCTGTCGAGTGTTGCCTGGGTGCGTGCAATTGTGTCGCGGCGGGAGTCGCGGTCAGAGTTCTGTAGCTGCTGGTAGCTCTTGTACGCAACATACAGTGCACCAATCGCCGCAGCAAGTAGTATCACGCCACTTATCACGGCCGGCGACGTGATGAATGACAGGCCGGTCATGCCTATTACATTGCCGCTTGCCCCCATTAGTATCAATGCCTGGTTCAATGCGTTAATGCCGACGATCAGCTTGCCGACATACCCGGCTACCAGCAGTACTCCGGCAGCAAGCGCGACGTTCCTGATGATCTCTGTCTTTTCACCTTCACCTAGACCATTGAATGACTTAGCTAATGTATCTACCTGTGTCACAAGATATTGTACTGCGGGGGCAAAGGCTGTTGACACGGATGAAGCAGCGACAGTAGCGGCGTTCTTAAGTCGGGCGAACTGTTGGTTTGTCTGTGCAAGGCTCTCATCATAATCATGCTGTAGGCCGATACCATCCTTGACCGAAGAGCGAAGCTCCTTCATTGCACTCGCCCAGTCGGCCATACCTGTACCAGTAGAGATAGCAGCACCGAGCTGTCCTCTCTGGAGTGGGAAGAGTTTGACAGCAAGGTCTGTAGCCTTGACACCAAGTCTGTCAGCGGCCTTCTCGATGTCTGCCCAGACACCACCAAGGCCTTTGGCACGGATACCTACAGATGAGAAGTCTTTGACAAGATCAACACCGGTCTGTTTACCGACATTCTTAAGTGCCTGTACAACCTTCGCCGATGGGTTGATGATCTTGTTAATATCATTACGAAATTGGGTGGCGGCCTCTGCACCATCAAGACCATGGCGTGTGAATGTAATGAAGGCGGCAGAGGTCTCAAGCATGGAGATACCGAGGTTGGAAGATGTGGCAGACATCTTGCCATAGACCTCTGTCAATTCCTCCATGGTTTTGGATGACTTCTTGGACGTCGCAACCATGACACCCATGGCCTGCTCAGCACTTGTGGCAGGTATGCCGAATTCCTTGAGTGCCTTCGTAAGCACCTCTGTAGTATCGGACATATCGGAACCATAGGCAACAGAAGCCTTCATCGCGGCTGTCAGTATCTTCGTGGCATCAGTTGCACCATAGCCATAGTTTTCAATCTTCCGATATGAGTCCGCGAGTTTGTCCATCTCGACGCCACTCTCGACACCGAGTTCTTTGACAGCTCTAATCATCTCCTGAACACCTGCGGCACCTAACGAAGTGTTATGTGCTGCAGTCGTAATCATCTGATTAAAGTCATTACCAACACCTTCACCAACGGCCAAAGTTCCGCCGATAGCCAAACCGGCCTTAGTAGACTCAGCAGCAACCGCATTCGCGGCACGAATTCTATGTTCGTTAGCATTCTGAGCAAGACGGGCAGCATATCTTCGGGCTACTTCACGAAGCGCCTGACCTTCTTCATCATACTCAGTAGCTCGTTGTGAGTAGGCAGCACTTGCATTTCTCTGTCGTGCCTCTCTTGCAGCTAAGGCCGCAGCCTTATTTCTCTGTGCTTCAAGAGCTTTTGATGCAGTCTCTGCAGCCTTACCAAACTTAGCCTCTGCCTTAGATGCAGCATCTAGTTCTTTAGTGAGTTGTGCGATGACCTTAGGATCAGGTGCTCCAGCAAATTGACCCTTGGCATTACGTGGCTGTTGCATTCCCCTTTGCAACTTGGCCGCGGCATCTGCCAATTTCTGTGCTGCCTGTTGGTATTGTGCTGTCTTGGCAGCTACTTCTGCTTGGAATGGGGCGAGGTTAATGCCTGCACGTTGGCGTGCAGTCTGGTCAGCAGCCGCAGCAAGTGATGCGGCCCTATCCCGAAAAGCTTGTATTCTGCCGACAGTCTGTTTCTCGCGAACCGCGACAAGGTTAAGTCGGGCGTCTACCTCATTCATTCCTATGCGGAACTGAGAGAGGTCGGCGCCCACCTGTGCTATGAGGTTCGCAACAGTTATTGCCATTAGTGTCGGTTCTTTCGTGCGTCAATCAATGACTTATGCCAGTCTTCACAGTTCTGCGCAGTCAATGCCCGATATATCCACTCCACGCACTGATCCTCGAGTTCCCATGGAGCGACACCTAGGTATCGGGCCGCCCGAATGATTACATACCATTCGGGCGGATTATTGTTTGTACCACGCCCACCTAGCTCAAGGAACCGCTTGATACGGTGGGCGTCGATTCCCCCGGCTTCATCGCTGCGGCCATGGCCTTGACGATGTCACCCATGACTTCAAGCGGGATATTGCCGACCCCTTCCTCGGTCAATGGAACAGGTACCTGTGTCATCTTTGGCGTCCCGTCCTCGTTGAGTACAGGTTTACCGTCTATGTCTGTGACAGGTGTCTCTTCTACAACATCCCATGACTTCAAGATGGGCAGCATCATCGCCTTTAGGTACGAACCGGCTGTTTCATCTTTTGCACTCGCCAACTCCTTCTCGAAGTTCGGCGTGTACCTGTTAGGGTAGTAGACGAAGTTTAGCTTGCCATTCTCTCCATAGTCGACGAAAGCATCGCGAGTTATCTCGCTATACTTATTAATGTTAAATGCCACGGTTTAGCCTCCTTAGCCGTGTGATTATAGAGCAGTCAGTGGGCAGTCGATTTCAAGTTGGATCGCCGTCCCAAGTGCCGAATTGTACTGCAACTCAGTGTCATAGTTGCGGCCGTAAACACCATCGACATCTGCCGTATTCGGCTTGATGAGCTTCTGGCAGATTGTCCACTTCATGCGGTATGGAAAGCCGGTCTCGATCAGCGGACCGAGCGCCTCGATGACCGTGATCTGTTGTGTGCCCGCGCGGAGCGAAGCGAGTGCTGCCTGTCCCTGGGCGTCATGCTCGAGGAACATGCGCGAAGTCAGATTTGGTGCTAGTTCGATACGGTTCGAGAATGATGTATCATTCGCATTGAGTGTCATTAATCCGTTGGCCCGGTTCATGACACCAAACTCGAACTCAAGGCACCGCAGCAGTTGTGTGACAGAAGTCGAAGCCGGCCCCATCCAGATGTTGATTGCACGTGGATCGACAGGTACACAGGTAATGTCTGTCGGTGATGATGTCATAGTCACAGGGTCGAGTGTGGTCTGTGCTGCCATATCACCAGTGAACGATGCCTCACTCTTGGCGAGCTTAACTTGCATGCCACCGATGAATGCGAATGCAGCCTGTTGTGCCTGGTTTGACACACCGGCAGCACCCTTCTGGACAGTGAGGGTAGTCACACTATCAGGTCCGGTTGGAGCCATGACGAACTTCCACCGGTTCGTCAGTGTGGCCGCAGCCTGTAATGTAATCGTCGCAGAAGCGGTTCCTGTCACAGATGTGATCGCCGATGTGTCTGTAGACAGTGCGCCGATGAACTGGATGACCCATCCGGTCGATGGTGTACCTGTGACCAGTACATTGCCAGCCCCAACAGATGCCATACCTGCGATCGCGGTCTGAAAGAGTGCCGCGGTCGTATAGGCTGCCGCTGCAAGGACAGAACCCTTGAATGTGAAACCGACCGTGTTGGTTGTGGTCGCCGATACTACCCATGTACTGTTGTTCGTTGGGACCGTAGGTGTGGTCGTTGTGAGCCAACATGATGCAAGGTATACAAGATCATTGAAGCACAGGATGCCTTCGATGCGTCCTGAAGTCATCTCCTTACCTTGCTGCGAGGTCGTGATGAACTTGTTTCCTTGCGGACGATACGTCTTGATGTCCGTCATGTTCTCCAGGTCGAACTGGAGACCGAGTAGACGCTTGTTACATGCAACGGCCGTGCCGGGCGTGGTCTCTACACCTATCTGCACGCCCTCATATACTGAGGCCCTTTCAAAGTTCGTCATTCACATCTCCTATTGTGTGGTGAACACTCTTGTGTCGTAGATACCGCCTAGGCAATACCACCTAACATTATCAAGGTTATCGGCGTGCATGATAACGTTCTGTCGCATGAATTGGCCGACCCATGTATTGCCGACCTGCTGTGCAAAGCTATAGGCAGTAATCTTGTGATCGATGTACTCAGAGATCGGTCTAAGTACATCATAACCAACTTCACGACCTATAACCTCTATGTGGAATGTCGGACTGTTCATAACGCGATTAACACCAATCGTGTTAGTGTCTCTATCCTGCACAAGTGAAATAACTATGTACACAGCCGGTGGTTCACGTGGTACAAAGTCGGTATACATCACGACTGTACTGGCTGGAAAGAGTGCCTGTAGACCTGCATCGGTCCTCAGTTGTAGTAATAGTTTGACAGCATCAAGTAGTTCTACACCGTGAGACATACCATCTCCTATCTCATTGATGCCATCTCAGCCCGCACAAGTGCAACGGCTCGATCTTTTCCCCACTCAATCGCCGGTCCAAGAAATGGATGTGGTGGTACATCTTTGCCTGCAGTATGATGTCCGAATTCGACAAAGCCAGCATAGAAGGCCGCTGCACCTACAGTCACAAAGAATGTATTACGTCCTGCACCACCTATCTCTGTGATTGTCGGTGTAACAAATTCATCATGGATTGTATTCTCGACACGATCTTTGCCGCCTATATCTAACGATGGGATGATATTCCTTATAACACTGTGTTCACCAGTTGTATATGCCCTATACATGACGCCGTTGATTTTTGTCATCACGGACTGCATGCCAGCACTTGTACTTGGCCTCTGTGTAATCGGATTGACACCCTGTCCGGCATCCATAACATCGATGCGATTATTCTTCTTGCGTGCCGCATTAATTGCACGGAAGTAGCCATGCGTTGATTGTGAAAATGGTGCGGTAGACTTATTCGCACCTGTATTCTGTACACCGCGTGTCACATAGATCGAGGCCGCAAGTGCACCTGTCTTCTTCGGGCATAGGCTACGGGCCTTATCGCGTATCTCCTGTCCAAGTCGATAGATGCTAGCCTGTATCTTACGCTCAACCTTCGCAGGGAGCGACTTAATGACTTCATCATTGAGTTTGATTACATTACGGGCCAGAACTATTCTATCTGATGGATACATCATTTAATCCTATAGCAGTACACCGATAGAGACAACTTATCCTGTTTGTCTTCATAGACATTCTCTACCTGGTATATATCACCATACGTTGATACATTGCCATTACCATCGAAGTACACAGGTACAATCTGTGCCTTCTGTGGGACGATCGCATCGGCCTCAAGTTTAATGATGAAGTTTCCAACAACCATTGTAGAGCCGACCATATCAGGCGTGCCAGGTACACGTGTGACCTCTTGGATGCGACCTTGATAATAGACAGCACTATGTGGATAGGTCTGCACATTGTGACCATATCCGTCGTCAACCTCTTGTATGGGGTTGATCTCCAGAGTGTCAGGCGCCATTGCCTTGGTCATGTTCTGGAGCATATTAATGAATGATGCACCGAATGCTACCATCCGTTGCCTCTCCCCCATGAGAATGAGAAATCGCGCCCTGTCTCAAGCCATCCCGACCACCGCGTAAATAAAGGGTTCTGATATATCTCGCCCCATTCATTAAGTACGATCGGATTGATCTGTCGGCGACGATAACCATTGGCACGAAAGAACGGTGCATTGTCCTGAATATTACGGATGATGTTACCGATTGTCTGTGTGGCTACAAGGAGTTCCCATGATCTATCTATCCATATTTCTTCGATTGGCTTGTTCTTCTCATTACGAACAGGCTGTGCCCATTGGTATACATCGGTACCACTTTGGAACTTGACAACCTCGCCGGTGGCCACTTGTTTTGGTAAGAATGGTCGCAGATACGCCGCGGCCATTAGTGTTAGAGCCTGGTCAAATGGGATACGGTCTGCAAGGATCAATCCAGAATATGATGGTAGTACCGTCTGGTACATACCAGGGCCGGTAATCATGGTGATGATTTGTGACAATACCATATCCATGTCAGAGTTTAGAAGAACAGTCGAGTCGAGTCGTAGAAGTGCACGGATATTGGTATACAATTCCGTCCATGAGACAAAGTATATCTCACTACGCATGACTGTCTGCCCATCTGACATCGGCATTATCCAGTCAACCTGGTACTGTCCAGCGACAGCCTCGGAGACAGTGGCCTGTACAAGTTGCACTTCTGCCGCCGTACCAGGAATGACAGTGACACTCGGTGTCATCAACCCTGTAGGGCCATTGACATTGACTGTCGGCGTATCCATGGTAAAATTGGCATTGGACGACTCCTGATGTTTGAGCATCAGGGTGTCGCCAACGAGGTTGCCACTATCCGACAACCTGAGACCCGTGAACAGAAGTGCCATTTGTTCCCTACTTTACAGGCGAGACGACAGGCTTCGGTGGTTCAATGACCGGCGGCACAGTCACCGGTGGAGTCACAGGTGCCATGGTCACAGGTGGTGTGGTCGACACCGTGTTCTCACCGGTGACAATCGCTTCTGGAACCGTGACAGGTGGTGCGGCCTCTGCCTGTTTGATCGCAAGCATAGTCTGCAGCTCCTCAAGCGTGGCCTCCTGCAGCTTGACAGGCGCTGGGGTACCAACCGCGCGTGGGTTGACACGATCTTTCAGTGGGCGGTCTTTGTTCGCACGTTCGATGCAGACGAGGAAATCCTCAAGGTCGACTTCGTCGACTTCAACAGTGCCAGGACCGAGTATCTGACCATGCAGCATGTACTGGTCATGCTCACTGTTCCCCACAAACACTTTGGTTTTCGCCATTTATCTTCTCCATCAGAGGCCCAGTCGGGGGCCTGTGACCACTAACCGATGTTCTTAAGGACGTAGATGGCCTCGGGCTCAAGGATGACCGGCAATGAGGTCTGCCACGCCTGCCCCTCGATGCCCTTGTTCTTGCCAGTGCGCATCTCGATCTCAACGGCTTTGCCAGGGACAGGCTGTCCTGCGGGACGGCCGACGCCGACATAACCGAGTGTGTCTTGTACGACGACAGGCTCCATGTCTCCACGATCGATCTCTTCATCACGTCCGGTTTTGGCGATGAACACCATGACCGTACGTTTGAGATACCAGTTACCATAGACCGTGACGCCGGCAGTGGTGACAGACGAAGCCGCATCGCCCTGTGTGAAGTATTGGCGATCATACAGCTCGAAGGCCGGCAGGCCATCATCGTTGAACAGACTGTTGAGCTCGCCGTCTGTCAAACGGCCAGGGATACCGGTAAGTAGGTTGGTCTGGATGAGGATCTTACCAGCGCGTTGCCTCATCAACAGGTTGTTTGACAGGATGGTGCGGACCTGTACAGGCATGATGATACGGCCGACCTCGTAGCCCTTGGCACGGAGGAACTCCGCGGCCGCCATCACGTCGGTCCACGGGTCGTATGTGTTTGAGGACCACGTGCCACCGACGTTTACGCGGTGGCCTGTCGGATTGGGGTAGGTGACTGTCTCGGAGTACCCGTTGTCTCCCGACATGTTGACCTGCGCGTCAACGATCGCGTCCCAGCGGTCCTTCTCGTTCCTGACCAGGAGCGGATCGACGAGCGCGGTCTTGACCCAGTTCGTGATCTGTGTCATCGCCTGCATGGTCGGCACGCGGATCGCCGAGCCGACCTGTGCACCCTGGCCATTGATACCATAGGCCTTCTGCATCAGGCGTACGAGTTCATCGTACTGCTTGTCGGTGAATTCGGCTCCGATGTCGGAGTTACCAAGGTCCACACGGACCTCGCCCCAAATCATACCCTCTTTAATCTGCACCGGGCTATAGCGGGTGCCGTGGTTCGCGATCGGTGTTCGGTACCGGACGGCCTGCTCCACGAAGGAGTTGTCGGGCACCGGGCGCTCTGGCAGGATGGTCGCGCCGAGGAAGTTCTCCTTCGACGTGCCGAACTGGGCGAGCGGGTCGTTGACCAAGCGAAAGAACGCCTGGTCGTCGATCATCGTTTGAACGAGTCCAGCGATGTCCATGTTTACAGTGCTCCCTGGATGCAGTTATAGTGCTGGCGGATCCACGCCAACTGCCGACCGAAGCCGGACTGGGTGTTATTGGGCTCTTGGAAATTACGTGGCCCACGACCGGTGCCGCCGGTAAGGATGGTGGTCGCACCATGTGTCGACAGGCTTTTGGCCCACTGTGTATCGGGGTCGCCGACCGCCGGAGACACATAGAATTTGATATATGTGGCATTGGTCGGGAACGCTCCCAGGTCGGCGATCGCGATGTGGTTCGTCGAGGCAAGCGTGACGGTCTGCTTCGGCGAAGGTTTGGTCTCGCCGTACGCGTTGCCGTAGGCATACTGCACGTAGTACACGCCTACACCAAGCGAGCCATCGGTGCCCGCGGCCGTCAGGACCATCGCGGTCGTCGGGTCCGCGATGCCGGGGTCGGCCGTCATCAGGGAGTAGAAATACAGGAAGTTCTCCTTGATGGTCGTGCCCGAGTTGGGCCGCAGCAGCTCGCAGTCGTTCCTCAGCTGGAGGGTCGGCACCTCATAGAGCAGGAGCGCGAGGTCGTCGTGGATCGTCGGGTCGCCGATGACATACTGACCCTGTGCTGCATAGACGCGTCCCACTAGGATGGCCGAAGGCACATAGTCGACGTTGTATGCATTCCACTTCGATGTCTCGGTGCCGGCCAATGCCACAGGCAACGGTTGTACCGAGATCGATGTATCTCCCTGGTGTGCATCCGCCGTGGTGATGGCGATCTTACCGACCGTCGGGTCGAACACGATGATTGAACCCGATGGGATCAAGAGCGTGCTGACGGCAGACAATAGGGTAATCGACGGCAATGGCAACGCGAGTGCGGTGACGGCGATCGACGTGTCACCCACATTGTTCGGTGCCGTCAAGAGGACAGACACACCGAGTTGGTTGAGGAACCCGCTCTGAGAGAGTTTGGCGGGATATACGGCCTGTGCACGACGGCTGCCGAAGTCGGCGAGCCACCGCGGGTTTGACCGCATATTTCCTTGAATTTCCATTCGCGCCATTAGATGGTGGCTCCTTTCACATTCGGAAGGTTGACTACATGACCGTAGTTCTTCTTACGGTGTGTTTCTTCCGCCTTGTGGACGAGATCGGTGGGCTTCTCGGGCGCCTCCGCCACATGAACATCCGTGGGTGTCCCTCCCTCGGTTGTCACAGGCGGTGGCGTCGAGAAGCGGCGGGTCGTTGCCGACCCTTCTGGTGCCGCTAGGCCTTGGGCCCGCAGCGAACCTGCATACATCTGTGACTGAGAGCGGATCACGCCGAGTGGCGCCGAGTTGATAAACTCTGCAACCGCCGATAGGTTGGCATCATCACCGGTAAACAGAGCGGTGGCCATCTTAATACACTGCTCGCGCTCTTCTGCGAGGACTGTGCGACCGGTCAGTGCCTCATTGATGAGTGTCCGCAGGTCATTGGTGGTCTTCAGGTTGATCGCATTGAATGCCGCCAACAGGGTCATCTGCTCAGCTGTTACATTGTAACTTACAGATGCAGCCGCAGGAATGGCCGGCGGGGTTGCGGTCTGATCGGGTGCCGGGGGAACCGGCGGTGCTTGAGGGGCAGGTGCGGGATCGGTAAGCCACGCACGCAGCTCTTCATTGGTGATTGCCATTGAGAATGTTTTCCCTTCTTTGGCAGCCTGTATGGCTGCCTTGTGGCTTGTATCGAATGTGCCAACTGCGTCGGCTAAGCCGGCCTTGACCGCATTACGGCCGATGTAGACACCGGCATCTGCAACTTCTGCAAGTTGTTCAGGTGTGATGTTTACACGATGTTTGGCGATGTGCCGAACGAACAACCGATGCTGCTCATTAACACGATCTTGCACAGATTGGAGTTGTTCGGCTGTGACAGGCGACCCCTGCACGCCGATGGCCTTGTACTTACCGGCCTTCACGACGTGGACCGTGCGGCCCTGTCTGGCATCGGCCACCGACGTGTCAGGTATCGCCGTGTACACGCCGACAGAACCCATTCCACCGGTTGAGTTAACAGTCACATGCTTGGCGGCCGCTGCTAGAGCCATGCCGCCGGACATGCACATGTCTTCTGCATATACGAATGTTGGCTTGCCGTGGGCCATATCATGGGCCGCATCGAACACGCCACTGATCTCGCCGCCGGGTGAGTCGATGGTCACATGACGCATCTTCACATCGGGGTCTCGGTTGGCGAGCTGCATCTGCCGACGGTAGATGGTCATCGCGGTGCCTTCACCCATCATCTCCGAC
>Ga0075029_100000017_pt1 | contig 65721 bp, 62 predicted proteins | sample LitLauG_LLR_2013_FD_71391 | JGI IMG/M metagenome (GOLD analysis project Ga0075029, IMG submission 71391) | Freshwater sediment microbial communities from North America - Little Laurel Run_MetaG_LLR_2013 | ecosystem: Environmental > Aquatic > Freshwater > Creek > Sediment | place: USA... | reverse complement strand
AGTCCAGCGACGGCCGCGGGAAAGGTAATCGAAATCTGGGTCGGGGAGATGATTTTCGTTTCCACGCTGCCGGGTCCCGAGCGAAACGCGTCGCCCGTCGGCGAGTGCAGTGCGGGGTCCATCAACTGCTGTACTGTGTAGGCCACGTCTTCAGCCGAAAACGGCGTGCCGTCGGAGAAGGAAACGCCGCTCCGCAGCTTGAAGATGATCTGCTTGCCGTCCTTCGAGACCTTCCACGAGAGAGCCAGTTCCGGTTCGAGAGCTTGCGTCTGGCGGTTCATGCGCAGCAGGACGCCGCCGGTCAGGTAGCGGACCATCACCGAGGACTCGTCTTCCACCTTCAGCGGATCAAAAGTTTTCGGTTCCGCGTGCAGGCAAAAGCGCAGTTCGCCCTGCGCCGTTGCCAACTCTGCCAGCATCAAAAGGGCGAATATCGCGGCCGCGATCGCCCTGCGCCATCGAAGTGCCTTCATTGTCAGCCTCCACGAAAAAACATCGTCACCACGCGCTGAATTCTCTCAGCGCAGATTGCACGTCGTCGTCGGCATGCGCGCGTCGGTATAAAAAAGCTCTTTCGTTCCCACATCCAATCGCCGATTTTTTGCGATTTTTTGATCCGCTGTGTCCAGCATAATCGTGAAATCATCGCCCACGTGCCAGAGGATCAGGGGCGCTTCGGTCCAGTGTTCCGGCGTGCCTTTGCCGAAGCGCGCTTCAATGGCGGACTGCAAGTCCTCAAACGAAATTGATTTGTCATAAACCGCCGACACCCCAAACGGACAATGCTTGCCCAGCAGCGCGACCTCGACCCGCACCGGATAGACGTCGCCCGTCTGCGGGGGCGTGTCCTCCCACAACTGATAGCAAGCGAGGGAAACGCAACGGATCAATTTCGGATTCGGCAGAATGATGCGCTTGCCGGGCTCAGGCTTGGCCTGCCCGAAGCAGGCCAGTGAAGCCGCCATCACGATCATGCACCCGATTGCGTTTCTCACGCGGCCACCTCCTCCTGCCCGGACAGCAAAAACTGAAACACCGTCACCACGATCACCAGCAAGACAAGCGGTACGAACTTCCAGGGTTCTTCGCCGACCGACATCAACCCTTCCAATTCCTTCAGCAGGCTTCCCCACGAAGGCAACGGCTCGGCCACACCGAGACCGAGAATGCCCAAATTCGCTTCGCTCAAAATGAAGACCGGAATCGAAATCCAGAACTGCGCGTACAGCACCGGCCGCAAATTGGGTAAAACGTGAATCCAAAAAAGCCGAACGCCGCGAATGCCCGAGGCCCTCGCCTGGCGCACAAAATCCGATCCCCGCAAAGAGCTTGCGGTCGCACACAACACGCGCGCCGCGCTGGTCCATCCCAGAAGGCCCAACATCACAAATGTCACCATCACTGAAACCAATGGCGAAACGTTCAGCGGCATGACTGCCCGCACGGTGATCAGCAGGAACAGCCAGGGCAGGGACAAAAACAAATCTGTCACCGCCATCGCGGCACGTGCCCACGCACCCCCTAAATAGCCCGCCAATCCGCCTACCAGAGCCGCCACCAGCGTGGAAAGCAGCGCTGCCGCCGGCGCTAACAACAGCGAAATTCGAGTTCCGTACAACACACGCGCGAAGCGGTCGCGACCGATCTCGTCGGTGCCTAACCAGTGCGCGTGCGATGGCGGCGCATCCGCTACTTCGCGATACTGCTTGGCATATCCGGCCGGCGCGATCCAATTCGCCGCCAGCGATACGCCGACGACGAGCAGCAAAACCGCGCACGCCAGCCATCGCCCTACATGTGCGCGGCGGAATTTCATGCTTCCTGGCCTCGCAGCATATGTCCGATTACATCTGCACCAGAGTTTGCCAGCAAGGTTACCGCCGTCACCATGATGGTGAGATTGGTCAACAGAGGCAGATCGCGGGCCAGCGCCGCCTGCCACGCGAGTTGGCCGATGCCGGCCTGTCCGCAGATGGCTTCCACGGGGATTGCCGCTCCGACCGCGATACTGACGGAGACGCCCGCCACGGCCAGCAGCTGCGGAGCGGCCACGGGGATTGCATGCCAGAAGAGAATTCGCAACTCACCGACGCCTTTGGCCCGCGCTGTGAGGATGTGTGACTGCGAGTATGCCTTGTCGAGCAGGTTGCGCGAATAGCGGTAGATGCGGGGGAACACGATCAGTGCGATGGCCAGCGCTTCGGGGACATGCCACAAAACGGCAAGCAGGGCCAGCACCGCAGCGGGTAGGCAGAGAATAGTTCCGCTGAGGAATGTCGTCAACATGTCATAGGCGGACGCACGCAGCCACGCGCCACTCAAGGCAAACGCCAGGGCGACGGTCCAGCTCAGGAGCAAGCCGAAACCGACCAGGCGCAGCGTGAGCGGAGCGCGTTCTTTCAACAGCGTGCTGACCGGCTGTCCGAGCGAGAGCGAGGTTCCCAGGTCGCCGTGTGCGGCTTTTTGCAGGGAATGAAAGTAGTAGCGGAAGATATTGTGCTGATCTTGCCGCGCCTGTTTGAGGGCCTGAATGCTGGCGGCGCTGAGATGCGGATCAAGTTCCTGCTCGTCGGCGTCAAAGCCGGGCGCAAGCCTCATCAGTCCAGCCGAGAGCAAGCCTCCCAGCAGAACCGTCGCCACCAGGGCAAGTGCATGGCGCGCGATTTGTCTGCCCAGCCCCTTCATGGCATTTAGTGGACGGAGGCGCCACGGGTTTTTGGGTCCTGCTCCCGCGAGGCGGCTTCGTCGTGATGGACTTGCTTCATGGAGTACATGCGGCGGTCGGCCTCGGCCAGCAGGCGCTCCACGTCGTAGCCATCTTCGGGACAGAAGGTTGTGCCCACGCTCAGCGTAATCAGGTCGCGTCCGGTGACGTGGCGGCCTGCCTCGATTGCCGCCTGATTCATGCGCTCTGCTTTTTCCTTCGCGGCCTCAGCACTCAGTCCGGGCGAGGTGATCACGAATTCGTCTCCGCCCATGCGCGCGACGTAGTCGTAACCGCGGCAGACTTCCTTCAGGCGCGCGGAGAACTCGCGCAGAAGTTTGTCGCCCTCGATGTGTCCGTACGAGTCGTTGATCTGCTTGAACCCGTCGATGTCGCAGACCATCACCGACAGCGAAGTTTTCATGCGGCGGCAGCGCTGCACTTCCTGCGCCAGATGCACGAAGAGCGAGCGCGCATTGGGCAGCCCGGTCAGATAGTCGGTAGTAGCGGAGCTCTCCGCCTGCTGGTACTTCAGGGCGTTCTCGACCGAGAGCGCGACCTTGGAGGCGACAGCAAGCAGTACTCGCAGATGGTCCGGAGTGAAGGCGTCGCGATTGGTGTGGTACATGGCGAGAACTCCCACGACTCCGTTCAGGCCTTCCAAGGGCACTACCAGTGCGGATTGCAGCGTGGAATGCCGCTCGGGATCGACGATGTATCCGGCTTCTACCTGCGGATTGCCGTTCACGATCGGCTTGCAATTTTCCGCCACCCACCCGCACAGTCCTTCGCCGACCTTCACTTTCAAGGACGACAGCATGCGGAAGTTTTCGCCGCTGACCAGTTCGGGCAGCAGCCATCCGTTGCGGTTGACGAAGACCGCAATCGAGTCGTAAGGAATCATGCGGCGCAGGCGCATGGACAGCACCGAGAGCGTCTCGCTCAAACTCAGCGACACTCCCAAATCCTGGCTCAGCTCGAACATGGTCTGGGCTTCCTGGCGCGCGGAGGCGATCGAGGTCAGGAAGTCAACGTTCTCGGTCACTCCATGTGTCGGTTCGGTGCGCTCGAAGCCCGTGGCCGGCGCGGTTCCGCGTTCCACTCTCACCGATTTCGACAGCCCCTGGGTAGTGACTTCGTGCTCGGTGATCTGTGCTCGGCGCTCCAGTTCCACGTAGCGCTCTTCGAGAATCTGCACCACGTGAGGATCGAACCAAGTGCCGGCCTTCTCTTTTACCTTCGCCATGGCTTCCACCAGCGGTAGCGCCGGCCGATACTGGCGGTGCGAGGCCAGCGCGTCCAGGCAATCGACTGCGGCGAGAATTCTGGCTCCGATTGGGATCTCCTCGCCGGCCAGGCCTTCGGGATATCCGGTTCCATCCCAGCGCTCATGGTGCGAGCGCACGATTGGGGCGACGGGGTAGGGGAACGCAACGCGCTCCAGAATTTCCGCGCCCACCAGGGGATGCACTTTCATCTTCTCGAATTCTTCCGGAGTCAGCCGCCCCGGCTTGTTGATGATCTGCTCGGGCACGGCCAGCTTGCCGATATCGTGCAGAAGGGCAGCGGCGCGAAGGGCTTCGATCTGGTCCTCGCCCAGGCTTAACTCTTTCGCCATCTCGACCGCGTAGGTGCGCACGCGTTGCAGATGGGTATGCGTGGTGTGATCTTTGGCTTCAATCGCCAGGGCCAGCGCTTCGATCGTACGCATGTTCAGCGAAGCGATTTCTTCGACGTGGCGTTTTTCGACCTCAACGCGCGCCTTTTCCGCTTCCAGGCGGCCCAGATATAGGCGGTAGGAGCGATACACCCAGTAAATCAGCGGGAGCACCAGCAGCGAGGTTTGCCATCCTGCCGAGCGATTCACAACTCCAACCAAGCCAACCGCGGCCGCGCCCACCAGGTAGTAGGGGAACGACCAGAAATAACACTCCGACCAAACTTTGCGGGTGGATTTGCCCTCGGTCAGCGAGATCACCACTGAGATCGGCAGCGTGTTGGCGAAGAAGAACACCAGCGCCGCGACCATGAGCAGGATCGGCTTGCTCGATGCGTATCTGCCCGAGAGCCAATGAAAAGTCGAATAAGTAAACGCGCTGGCATTGGCCATCATGCCAGCGACATTGAAGAGAACCTTGACCGGGTCGAGCCGCTTGCGTGCCTGCCAGATGCTCTGCACCAGCGTGGCCATGCAGCCCATCAGAAGCGTTTCGGGCAGGCTCAACTCCATCACGCCGAGCAGGATGAACAGGAAGTTCACCGACATGGTGCCGTCAATGCCGGGCAACTGCACCTTCAAACCGGAAGCGAGAATCGCCACGACGAGGTAGCAGATGAATCTGGCGGGATCGTTCGACTGCCAATGGGCGAGCGAATAGGCCAGCGTCACCAGTCCACACAGGACGGTGATGCCGACGAAAACTCTCGTCTGAAGCGATAGTCCTTCCGCTGGTTTCATCCGCACTCGATCGCTAAACCTTGCTAACCGCTCGTGCCGCTAAATTGCTGTTCTCCTAAATGCACGCACTAAGCCGCTGAACCGCACAGGGATTTCGTGCGCCCGTCCAGCCGCGTTCCGCATTGCGAGCCTTGTCGGAATCGTATTGCAAGGATTGAAGTTTCAGTAGCTTACCGACGTAATGTGCAACCGAATCGGAAGGAATGCAGCGCGACTGTGCACGATACGAAATTGTCGCCCGAGTTCTTACCCGTAATGACGAAACCCGTTACCTTCGTTACGCCGCAGGCTAAAGCTCCGAGCTAACTAAGGCCTCGCTCGTGTCACCATCATCCCAAACGTCAGAAGAATGTCGATTGCCTACCACAATTCGAATCCCGGTTGGCCGGCTGCGAGCCGCAGGGGTTCTGGCGACCGCGAGGGCCTGGCGCTGCACTCGGCCATCATGGCCGTCTTCTTTGCTGACCTGCAGGGCACGTTTACGGCCTGCAACGCAGCCTTCAGCCAACTCGCTGGATTTTCCCCGCAGGAACTCCACGGAACCGAAGTAGGAGCGATTTTGGTGCAGAGCGAGGACGCGGCTGGGAAAAGCCGCTCTGACCTGCCAATTTTCCGGCGTCCTTCCGGCCTCGAAGAGTTTCAGGGGCAATTATTCCTCCGGCCAAAAGCCGGCAGCACTTTTGGGGTCGAACTTTCCGCGACGGTTCTTCGCGATCGGAATGGGGTGCCCGTTGCGGTCGTTGGAGTGGTCACGCCAGCCGCGGATTCGGGCTCGGCTGACACGGCGAGCGGCGGCCAAGCGCAGAACGCCAATTTTACCTGCCGCGTCATTGAGGGCACGCAATTCGTTCTGGCCAGTCCGGTGATGCACAAATTCATGAACCTGGTCGACCGTGTGGCCGGCCACACCGAAACCGTGCTGGTCACGGGAGAGACCGGCACCGGCAAGGAACTGATTGCGCGAACGATTCATGAGTCGTCGCCGCGCCGCAGCCGTCCGTGGGTGGACATCAACTGCGCAGCGCTTCCGGAAAACCTGGTCGAGAGCGAACTCTTCGGATATGAAAAGGGCGCTTTCAGTGGCGCCGATGCCTCCAAGCCCGGCCTGTTTGAGATGGCCGATAAAGGCACGCTCTTCCTCGACGAAATCGGCGAACTGCAATTGCAGACGCAGGTGAAGCTGCTGCGCGTGCTGGATGGACAGCCGTTCTACCGGCTGGGCGGGCATCGCAAAATCAAAGTGGATGTACGCATCGTCGCCGCCACCAATCAGGATCTCGAGGCCGCGGTACGGGAAGGCCGCTTCCGGCAGGACTTATTTCATCGTCTGGGCCAGTTTCAGTTGCGCGTGCCGCCGCTGCGCGAGCGCCCGGAAGATATCGTGGCGTTGGCGGAGCACTTTCTGCGGCTAAAGAATCGAACAAAGTCTTTTTCGCCGCAGGCGATTTCGGCGCTGCTCTCGCATTCCTGGCCGGGCAATATTCGCGAGCTGAGAAACCTGGTGGCGCGAATGGCAATGGAATCCACGGGCGCGGAAATTGATTTCTCAAAGCTAAGCGCCGAACTTACGGGAGATCCCGCGGGCATGCGCCAAACTGCTTCGATGCCAGTCGCCAACCTGGACACGATGGAAGAGCAGATGATTATCAAAGCGCTGGAGCGCACTGGTGGCCAGCGCACGCTCGCAGCGCAGGAGTTGGGCATCTCGCGCCGCACCCTGACGCGGAAGTTGAAGGAGTACAACATCAACTTCGCTCCGGGCGAAAAGACCGCCGCGCTGGGATTGATCAGCAACGAGCAGCAGAAATTTTTCCGGGCCCGCGTTGAGATTCCGGTTACGGTGAGAAATGCGCAGGGAGATGAAGTCTGCGTGCAAGGGGTCAATTTGAGCACGGGCGGCATGGGCCTGGACGGTTTCAAACAGGCGCTGCGCTTTGCCGGGCTGGTGGATATCAGCTTTGTCTTACCCGACAGCGACACGCTGTTTCAGGCGAAAGCGCGACTGATGTGGATCGGCGATGAAGGCCGTGTGGGAGTGCGTTTCGCCGTGATCGAACCTTTTCTCTTCGAACAACTGCAGCACTGGACCAACAAGAAGATGCAGGAAGAGGGTTGGGAATTTCCTGCCTGAAGCATTTTCGCCACGGATCTGCACGGATTTTCACGGATCAATCAACACCGACCCCAAAAAACCCTCACTGACCTATCGAATCCGAGTAAATCGGTGGCAATCCTTCAGCGCTTGAGCAGAGTTTCCAGGTAGCGGTTGTTGTGGAAGGCGCTGCTTTTCTGCACGAACTCCAGAATCTTCAGCATGCGCTCACGGCCCTCGCGGTTGACTTCGCGGAATTGAATGGCGATGCCCAGGCCGGGATCGAGTCGCGCCACTACTCCATCGGCGGTCAGGCCGGCGTCGTCCATGGAGAAGCCGAGCTTGATCTGACTGCCGGGAGAGGCGATCGTGCTGGTTTCGACGAAGCAGCCTCCCATGCTGAGGTCAGTGAGGTTCGCGTAGACGGGTGTCTTCCCACCCTCGGTTTGCAGTTCGATGGTCACGCGGCACTTCATGCGGGGATGCTGGCGGCGGTCTTTGTAGGAAAGCAACTTCTGCTTTTCCACGTACATCCGCTTATCCGCCTCGGCCAACAGTTCCTCGGCGTCGTTTCCATCCTGCGGGTAAACCGCGCGTCCGACGCTGAGCGAGAGAAGATCTTCGCCGCAAACTTCCGATCCGGCATGCCGTGCCAACTCACTCATCTGCGCCGCTCTTTTTCCGGCGGCATCGGCAGCGAGGCCGGGCGCAACGATGACGAATTCGTCTCCGCCCATGCGCGCGACGTAGTCGTACTCGCGGCAACTTTCTTTGAGCGACTGCGCAAACAGGCGCAGCACGCGATTGCCCTCCAGGTGGCCGAAGCGGTCGTTGATCTGCTTGAAGCCGTCCATGTCGGTGACCATCACGGTCAGCGAGGAGTTGTCGCGCTTGCAGCGGGACAGTTCGCGATCGAGTTGCAGGAAAAGCGAGCGCGCGTTGGGCAGGCCGGTGAGATAGTCGGTGGTCGCCGAATTTTGCGCCTGCTGATACTTGAGTGCGTTCTCGATGGCTAAGGCCATCTTGCTGCTGACGGCCAGCAGAACGCGCAGGTGATCGGAGGTGAAGGCGTCGCGTTCAGCGCGATAGAGGCCGATCACACCGACGACTCCAGCCACGCCCTCCAGCGGCACGGCCAGCGCCGAGCGCAGCGTGCTGAACTTCGAGGGATCGTTCAAGTATCCCGGTTCGACCGAGGGATTTCCGTTCACGATCGGCTTGCGATTGTGCGCGACCCATCCGGAGAGCCCTTGTCCGATCGGAATTCGCAGCGACGAGAATAGCCGGTAGTTATCGCCGTTCACATATTCCGGCACCAGTTCCTCGTCACGCTTGATGTAGATGGCGATGGCATCGTAGGGCACCATCGGCTTGAGCTTGACGGAGAAGACGGAGAGCGTCTCGCCCAGACTGAGCGAAGCGCCGAGATCCTGGCTGAGCTCGAACAGGGCTTGCGCCTCATGACGGGCTGCGGCGATGGAAGAAAGGAAAGTGCCTTCGCGCCCGGCGTGATCCTGGGCCTTCGCATTCTCAAATCCAGCTGCCGGCTCCAGGCCGCGCTCGATCTTAATGGTTTTGGTTAATAGCGAGTTGTCGTCCTCGGCGGATTTCGCCAGAGCCAGTTGCTCGAGCGACTCATACCGCTTTTGGAGAATGTCTACGACTCGAGGATCGAACGATTTTCCTGACTCGGCGGCGAGCTTCTGCATGACCTCTTTGAGCGGCAAGGCGCGCCGGTACTGGCGATCCGAGGCGAGAGCGTCGAGATAGTCGACCGCCGAGAGAATGCGGGCTCCAATCGGAATCTCTCCGCCCTTGAGTCCCAGCGGATAGCCCGAGCCGTCCCACTTCTCGTGATGCGCGCGCACGATGGGCACGACGGGATACGGAAAGCGGACGCGCTCCAGAATCTCGGCGCCGACGAGGGTGTGAATCTTCATCTTCTCGAATTCTTCCGGCGTGAGACGTCCGGGCTTCGAGATGATGTGTTCGGGCACAGCCAGTTTGCCGATATCGTGCAACAGAGCGGCCGCGTGCAGGGCTTCGAGTTCGGGGCCGGTCACGCCCAATTCTTTCGCCACTTCAATGGCGTACACCCGCACTCGCTGCAGGTGCTCGTGCGTCATGTGGTCTTTGGCTTCGATGGCGAGCGCGAGCGCCTCAATGGTGCGCAGGTGCAGGTTCGCCATCTCTTCCACGTGACGCTTTTCGTCTTCGAGTTTGCCCAGATACAGGCGGTAGGAGCGATAGATCAGATAAACCGCGGGCAGCAGCAGCAGGGAAGTTTCCCAGTTGAACTTGCGATCAAACCAGGAAATTACGCCGGCGATGCCGGCTCCGACCAGATAGTAAGGGAATGACCAGAAATAGCAGTCGATCAGGATGCGATGCAGCGGCTTGCGCTCGGTCAGCGAGATCACCGTCGCGATCGAGCCCGCATTAGCGATGAAATAAACGGTAGCGGCTAAGACCAGCTGCAGCGGGCGATTGCCGATCAGCGCGCTGATGAGCGGGTGATAGTAAGCGACGTAAGCCAGGGCCGCGGAAAGCACCGCGGCACACACGTTGAAAGTGACTTGCAGGGCCTTCGGACGCTCCGGATACAGACACTGCGCCAGCATCGCCACGCCGGCCAGCGTGAGCGTCTCGGTGAAGCTGAGTTCGAGAACGCCGATCAACACGAACAGGAAATTCACTGATAACGTGCCAGTGATTCCGGGCAGGTTGACCTTCAACCGAGAGGCAACAATCGCGATGCCCATGTAGCAGATGAATTCCGCGATGTTCCGGCTGGTTTGGTGGATGCCGCCGTAGATCAGGACTGTCAGTCCTGCGATGACGGTAAGGGCGATGAACAACTTTGCGGCCCAGGAGAGACCTCTCCAGGAGTCCGATCGGGGAAACGACAATTCAGCGATGCGCGTTGCACCAGTCATAGCAAAGAAAGTGACACGATCCCCAATCAAGAAGTATCAGCTAAGAGGTGTAAAAACAATAGCTTGGAGTGGGTTGCCGGGAAACTTCGGTAACCCTCCGGGGCGAGCTTTTGGCACCTTAAACCTGGCCGAAAAGCGCACGGAATGCGCAAGGTTGCAAACCATCGGGCGGTCGATTAGGCTTGAAGTCTATTTTCCAGCAATCAGCCGGGATGGCGGAACTGGCAGACGCAGCGGACTCAAAATCCGCCGGTACTTAGTACCTTGGGGGTTCGACTCCCCCTCCCGGCACCACTCGCAGCCCCTCTATTTACGCGGCTTCTACGCATCTAGTTCGGCTTTACCCCAGTAGCGGCGGCAGGCGGTTCCGAAGCAAAAGGGGCTGTTTCGGGGGCTAAAGCGGCGGCCCGCGCCCGTTCGAGCATTTCAACGGCTGCGCGCTGGTCGGAGCTGCTGTCGATGGCGTAGCGGCGGAACATCGCCGCAGTTTTCCATCCGCCCATCTTCATCACGACCGACTCCGGCACTCCGGCCCTACGGGCGGCTTTGGCCGCCGAGCGCCGTAGATCGTGCGGGATGAGGCCGCGATACCAAGGCCGACGCCCGCCGCACTCCGTTTCGCCGTCATCCAGTTTTCGCTTGCAAGTGCCACCGCCCGGTACGGGTTCGCCACATTTCGCGCAAAGGAATTGACCCAAGCCCGCGCGTTCACATAGATTGCCCCAAGTCCGGCGAAATTCCTTTACGGGCTTGCCGTTCCGCATCAGAACATAATCATCGGGGCGCTTGCGGGCCGTGGCTTCGCGTAACAACTCCGCGACTTTGGCAGTCATCGCCACTTCTCTGCCTTCTTTGTTCTTCGTCGTGCCGGGATCGAGTCGTATAGTGCGGTTGGCAAAGTTAACCTGGCGCACTCGCAAGCCCAACAGCTCTCCGCGCCGCCAGCCATAGCTGTAGGCGAGTTCTAGGAACGTGCGGAGCCAAAGCTCAGTCGCGTTCGCCGTAAGGCGCGCGTATTCGGCATCCTCGACAAAGCCGCTACGTGTGTTGTCCTCTTTTAGCATTGGGATGTATGGAATGCGCGACAATTTCGGCGGCGTGCTTTGCGTGGCGAGGCGGAACATGCGCTTCAGCGTGGACAACTCGCGGTTGATCGTTGCGTTCGCTGCCCCTGCCTTCTGGCGGGCGCTCAGATATCGGCGCACGTCATCCGTCGTTACTTCGGCGGCCAGCATCGCACCGAATTCGGGATCTAGATGCGCCCAGCGGTTCGGCAATTCCCGCTTGCGGCCCTTACGGTTGGTCTCGCGTTCCAGTTTTAGGGCCTCGTATAGATCGCGCACACGCGCCGGGCGCCCTTGGCGCTTGATGTACTCGTTCTGGTCGATCTCGTGCAGCCGCTGGCGCAAGAGCTTCTTGGCCGCATCGTAATCTGGGGAGCCTGTGCCCTCACGGATGCGCTTGCCCTTCTTGTAGAACTGAATGAACCAGTTTTTATTAGGCAGTTTGCGGAAGATGCTGCCCGTGCCGCGCTGCCGCCGCCGTGCCTTTTCCTCTTTGGTTGTCTTCATTGCGTACCGCCTTTCGTGCGCTTGGCTTGTCGGGCCAGACCGCCCTTGCGCGCTCGCGCACTGCGCTCGGCGGGGGTCAGCGCCCGCGCCGATGCCCGACCCCCAAGCCGCCCTAGTTCCTTTAGTGCCGCTCGTAGTTCCTTTTTCATGCCGTTCTCATTAAGGGTGCTTACCGCTAAGTTAAATATAGCTTAAAGTGAATATTAAGTAAAACAGCATTCTCTCCAAGTCAAGCGCCCGCTCCGCAGCACCTCTTGTATTTCCGCCCCGAGCGGCAAGGGCAGGGCTGGTTTCGCCCCGGCTTTTTGGGCTCTCCGACGGGCACCCATCGCACCTCGTCGCCCTTGCGTAGCTTCTCTTCGGGAGGACCGACTCTGTGTGAGTGCAGGATTTCCATAATCATTGCTTTTCCGACGCGCCTCCGGCAGCGGCTTTTGCTGTCTGCTCAATCAATTTCTTTTCGTTGTTTGCCTTCCTCAGCCACGTCGACAAGGTGTCCCGCGTATGTGAAGACTTAAACGTCTTGTTCAGCCGAGCGGCCAACTCGTCCATCGTTGGCCGAGGCTCGCCGCGCTCGGCCAGATCGGCAATATGCTTCTGAGCCCAAGCAACTTTTTCCGCTTTGTCGGGTGTTTCGGGCTTCCCGCTATGCGGACGATCTGCAACCTCTCCGGGAGCTGCGATGATCTGCAGGCCACGGCCTTGGTTTATAAAAGCTGCCTCCACGATGAACGGCTCCGGAGACTTAAAATCACCTGGCTTCACACAAGCAATTAGAACGCGCGTGCTCGCCGGGTCCGTAGGCTTGCCCAACTTCCTTAAGCCGTAGCCCACGCGGACAAAAGCGCCGATGTCGCCTGCGCCCCGAAACATATTTTCGAGCGTCATGTCGTCCTTGTTGCTGTCCTTGCGAGCATGGTGCGCGCCCACCACCAAACGGGCGCGGGCGCGAAGCAAACCAAAACAGTCAGATGCAAGTCCGGTATCGTTGTTTTTGTTTTCGTTCTCGTCGCCTTTCGTGAAGCGGACAATGGTGTCTAAGAACACGTAAGCGTCCTCGGCGGCCTGTAGTAAATGGGGGTTAGTAAGTTCGATCCGAGGTTGGCTTAGGGTACTTACCAATAACTTGCGCTGCTCGATGTAAGGGCCCAGCCCCATGCGTTCGAGGCGGACCTTGAACATTGGCAAGCCAACTTCCGGCGTGAGGTAGATCACGCGCTTGGCGAGGCGGGGCACCTCGAAATAGCCGAAGAGCTTATCCCCGGTCAGCAGCGCATGGGCCACACTCAAAAGCACCCACGTCTTCATTGCGCTGGGCAGGCCGCCGAATAAAGCTACGCCGCCCTCCTGCAAAAAGCCTTCTATAGCCATCAACGGCGGCTTTGTGTTCTTGTATGCTTCCCACGTGACGCCCACCATGTCGAGCCAAGGCTCGGCGCGCGGTCCGTTAATTAGCCGAGTGAAGGCTGCGTCCTTCTTCTTGGCTATGTAGTCGTCCGGTCCGTTGATCCCTTTTGCGCGGCTGTCGCGTGGCAGGCGCAGTACGCCAGCATCAGCCTCGTACTCCTGCTTTAGCAGATTGACCAGCTTCGGCTCGGAGTCCTGTGGGTCGCCGCTGGTCCAGACGTTCGAGTCCCAGAGGACATCAACCCTCAACCCGCGCAGCAGCTCCAAGTCCGGCGTGTTGTAGGCGCGGCACCCGCCCGTGGCGACGAATACTGTGTTGGGTTGCCGCGTTCGACGCGCCCAGGCCGTCGCTGCCAGTGCGCTTTTCTCCGCCTCCACAATGACGACGCGAATCTTTTCGTGAGCCTGTAGCCGCCGCCGAATGCTAGGCAGCACATAAAGGCCGCATTCTGGGAAACTGCTCTTTGGCAACATCAGATATTTGTTGGCGGGACTGCCGTCGTCCTTGGCCTCGCAAACATCACGGCGAAGGCGAGCGTTGAACCACTCTGCGCCGCTGTTCAAGTAAGGAAAGAAAATGCCGTCGAACGGCTCGGTGGCATCCTTGAGATAGAAACCGCGCTTGCGTGCCTGCGCATCGGTTATCCGCTCCACCTTGGCTTCTTTCAAAATCTCCGGTGATATTTGAAAGCCACGAGTCAGCTTTTTCCTGTCCTCAGCGGAAAGCTTAGCGTCCACTCGCCACCCCCACCCACACTGGGGATTCCGCGACCACGCGCAACAGGTCTTCACGGCGAATCAATATGCGCCGACCCACGGGCCGGTACGCGGGGAGCTTTTCGCGGCGGATCATTTCGTCGATCAGTTGTATGTTGATGCGCAACAGCGCAGCAGCTTCGCTGCGCGTCAGGAACAGAGCATCGGCGGACGGCTTAGCGGGCCTTTTCATTTCGCACCCCCGCCGCGTCCAACACTTTCTTCGCTTCTCCCAACAGGAAACCGGCGGACCTCATACAGAACCCGCGCGTTCAGGGGTTCTGCGACTCCGGCGTTAAACTGGCGCATCAACTCCGGGCCGCGACACTGCGGATCGTGGAGCAGGAAGACCACGGTTCGCGTGCCGGGCACAATCTCTGCGCTCAGATAGCGGAGCAGGTTGGCGGCTACAAGGTAGGAAACAAAGTTAGAGTTTTGGCAACGGAAAGGGGCTGGTTTCTCGAGAGTGGGTTCTTGTTGGTTGGCGGCGAGGGCTTGCTTGCCCGGATCGTGCACGCGCATGGGGCTAACTCCAAATGCTGATTTCGCACTTGAGTGTGCCGCGCTGGCGTCGCAGGAGCCACCTGCTTAGCACCAGACCCACGCTACCAATCTTCGACGCCTCGGTCGAAGTCGCGTTACTTCGGGCTAGGACGACTCTCGGTTCTTGTAAGGGGAACCTAGTGAAAGCCCCATCAACCGTCTCTAGGACGGCGGCTGCTACCTCCTAAACACTAAGCCCAAACCTTTAATAAGTAAAGCCTCAGAGGGCTGGGGCTAGTGGCTGAATTTGGAAATCCAGCCACTACCAGGGTTGGGGGACGCGTCCTAACTATTAGGCCGCGCGCCGGGCGGGGGCAGCCCGAAAGCCGTGCGGGGCGCGGGTTCGCCGGGCACGTCCTAAGTCCTAACCCTAGGGAGTAAAGCGCGTTAGCACGCGCGTTTTTCCCCTCAACAGCCCCAACCCATTAGAACGCGTTACAACGCTTTAGGAAGGGTCGCTTTACTTCGGCTTAGCGTGCAGCGTTTACTTAGCTTACGGTCGCTGGTTGGGTGCGCGCGCGAAAGGTTTAGGGTATCGGTTTAACTTTTATTAAACCCCCCGGAGACTTATGAATGAAGAATTGACAACGTCGACCGCGCTCGTCGAATCGACCGCATTGCGCGAGGCGCAGGCGCGCGCAGCCAAGCTGTCGTTGACAGGCGACGTGGGTACGCGCGTCCTGCGCCAAATTATTACGGTGTTCGGCCCAAGCCCGGAAGACATTCTCTCCGCCGTGACCTGGCTGGGCGAGATGAAACCGAAAAACATAACGGAAGCTATGCTGTACAGCCAGATGATTTGCGTTCACGAACTGGCGATGAAATTTTTGGGGCGTATTTCGAGCCCGAACCATGTGAGCGCGGAAATGGAACAGCGGCTCACGAAACAAGCCAGCTGGCTGATGCGCGTGTTTACGGAACAGCAACAGGCTGTGCGATGTTGCAAAGGGAAAGCCGGTCAACAGATGGTTACCGTGAAACATATGTATGTAGGCAATGGCGGTCAGGCGCTGGTAGGAGTAGTGAAGAAACGATGAGTATGCCCGCGCAGTTCGAAAGTGCCCGGCGTTGTGGAGCACGCAACAGTTGCGGGCAACCCTGCCGCGCGATGGCGATGAAGAACGGGCGGTGCAAGTTTCACGGCGGAAAAAGTACCGGCCCCAAGACCGCCGAGGGCCGCGCGCGGATTGCTGCGGCCGCCACGCGTCATGGACGCTGTACCAAGCACGCGCTGAAAGAGAATCGATTCGTACGGCAACTGCTGAAGAGCAGTCGGGAACTAGTTGCTCAGATTCTACGCTCCGAAACGGTTCCCTGAGAACTTATACGCAGGCCAAAAGAAACGTGGTTTATGGAACGCGTCTTTGACATATTTCTCTGGGGAATCGGCGGCGCTTAGTGACTGATAACGTCCTTTATCGTTCACTACCTGGGTTTGTAGGCCGTGCCAGGTAGTTGACAAGTTGACACGCGGTCCGGACGGGCGGTTTGTTGGTCCACGATTTAGGCCGGAACTTTCCGGAACTGACGCTCTCTTGGTCGGCAGCTAATCTTCTGCACCGCAGTAAGCCTTGTCGAAGCCTGCTGAGACGGCAGGAAGATCATCTCTCTCCTCCACCGCGACCTTTGGCCGACGGCGGTTTAAGAAGTCAGAGTTGGAATAATTGTATTTTTGCAGGGAGGATGCGGCAATCGAACTTCAGAGTAGTTTGTCGCAGCTGCCCCCGGCCGTAGGGCGAGTCAGACCCCGACTGAGCTGCGTGTCACCGCCCTCATGAGTGGGCGAAAACACGAAAACCACCGAAAAGAACCGCTGCGAAAACCGCTGCTGACTCCAGATCGTGAAGGAACACTGTTGTCAATCGCTGTGCGTCGAACGAAGCAAGAACCTGACCCGGACCAAGGCGTGAGCTTAGGATGAACGGCGCGGCGAGGTCTCCCAGGATAAAAGCAGTTGCCGTAGCGAGACCAAGCGCCAGCCAAAAACGATGAACATGCAGCATGCCAAGACCCAAGAATCGCAGCCACAAGAACGACCAAACGAAGGTATAAGTTCCCTCTAGGAAGAAAGCCAATTGACTTGCCGCGTATGCGGGTGGATGAAGCAGCCGAGGTATCGAACAGAGCAGCGCGTAGAGCAACGCCGCAAGAAAAGCAGTCTGCGTGGGTTTCTGCGCTATCCGGCAAGCGATGAGGCCGGCAAGAACCAACGCAGCGGGATAGGAAAAACTCCCTAACAAGCCGGCCGGCGCATTCGCTATGTAGGGCAGGTTGAAAGCAGCCCAGGTGGCGAATAAGAGTAGGAACACTCGTTGCCAGACCACCTGACTGCTCTCGATGCCGAAAAGCGAGGCCAGAGTTCTGGGATAAACTACGTCATTGCCGCCCATTCTATCTCTTCTCAGGACGCCAATGCCCTCGCCTGCAACCCTGCCCAATGCCAGCAATTTGGGGCCAAACAGCATCAGCAGTGCGATGAGGAAGATGAGCAGCAGATGAACCGGTTGAAACAAACCTTCAAACATAAATCCTCCGAACCCGAAAGGCGGAAGGGAAACATCCGGCATCGCGGCTATGGTTGAGCGTGCGCCACCGGGTTAGTGGGGGCTGGCCAACGCCCGAAGTAATCGCAGACCCTCGGTGGGTCGATGGGCCATGTCCCTTAAGAATTACTTCCATGCAGTTTTCCTCGCCCTTCATAGCGATCTTATATAGCTGAAGGCGCGCTGTAACTCCTGGCGAAAATTGACATTCCCGATATCCATCATCTGGTACTGATTCAGAAACATCGCCATTCCGTCGCTGAGAGCGGCGTTTTCAAGTCGCAGACTGAGGACAGGCTTGTTGAGAGTGTCAGCAAACTTGACCTCCCGGCGAACATAGCGCGACCGGATGGCCCCCTGGCTGACAAACAGCATCACCATCTTGCAGTGTGCCAATCGCTCTTCAATAATCGTGTCCCACTCCGCACCGCCGGGAATTCCTTTGTCAAACCAGATTTTCTGGCCCATGCTCACGGCATCTCTCAATACTGGGGCAATGCGTGGCAGGTCTTCACGCTTATAGCTCACAAAGACGTAATCGTCGAGCCCATCATACGGGGTGGGGAGGTTAGCGACTTCGGGAGTTGCCGAGACCGGTTCTGGAGGTGGAGTCGGCTGGCTGAACTCGGGAGGGGGTGCCCACGAAAGTACATCCTCGACTTCCTCGCTACCAACACATGACGAAACGATCTCGCTCAGGGTGAGCGCCTCAAAAACGGAGCGGTGGCGCATCGCGATGAGAGAGCCTTCAAACCCGGTCCGCTCGAAGGTAAACTCAGGCGCCGCCAGCCGTAAGGAAGCGTAGTCGCGGTTGAAGTGTCGACGTAACACGGCGCGGAGCCAATCGATAGAATCTGAATCAACCGCACCGACGAATTCTTCCCCCAGATAACAAGCAGTCTTCAGGCGCTCGACAAGAGTCTGCTGCTGGTCCGCTAGAGACGCGGGGACGCCCTGATTCCCGCGCAGCCGGAGAAGATTCCTGCTGGCTTCACGAATGTTGTTCGGAGAGTGGGCAAGTGGCTCGAAGTTGACATGATAAGAGAACTCGTATCCTCGCAGAGCAGCCTCGGTCACCAGCGCCGACATCCTGCCTCGGAGGCTGAAGTCGCAGGCGAGCCAAGCGTCTCCCGCAGAATAGTGCGGGATGGACAGTTGGCAGCGGCAGGGGGGGAAGGCTTCGACATGCCGGTCATGTTCACTCCGGCTGTCACCGAACCACACGGAGTTATCGATTTGTAGGTCGAGGCGTGTAAACAACGCCAGCAACCTACGCAGGCTCGCTTCCGAATGCGCTGGCGCAGTAAGGAAAAACGCCCGGGCAACGATGCGGTTGGCGAAACAGACGCGGTACGAAGCTCGAAACTCTGGGCGGCTCAACAGATCGTGCACTATCGACTTCAACGTCGCCGACCAACGATCCGTCTGTAAATCGCCACTATAGGCACGTGGAATGTCTACGATAGCCTGAAGCCACGTATCTTCTCCGATTTCGTACCGCGCAATGTACATGGCCAGCTATCGTTTTCCGGCACATAAGTCGCGACTGGACTACCCATACCCGGCTGGAGGCCTGGCTGTCTGCCGGCTAGGCGGTTCTCCGGAAGAGGGGTTTCGACTTCTTTTCACTCTGTTCCTCCCCCTGCCCGACAAGACCCTGGCGCTCGCCGCGCAGAATCTTGAAATCGACTTCCTGATCAATTTTCAGCTCCTGAATAAACTGTTTGCAGAGCTTGACGATCTGCGCATGGGTCCATTCCATCAAGCAGCTAAGATCAATAACGTCGTATTCGTTTACTCTTTGGGTGCCTACTTGAACATAGGTGATCGCAGTCGGGAGGCTAGTCTTCCGGTCAATACCCTTCTCGACTGTTATTTCGACCCATTGACCCGAGTTCAGGTGGCCGTCCCACCCGACATATAGATCCTTGCCATAGCGATAGATCTGAGCAAAGAGAAGGCCGCGACCGTGCGTTAGAACGATTTGCTCACGCTCTTCTTTTCCGTCGAGCCCCCAATACCAGACTTTCTCCGGATGGTATTGGAATTTCTCGGTGGGAAATCCTTTCAACGATTCGAAAAAGCGAGTGCGAAAATCGTCGACGTGATCACCGATGCCAAACAGTACAGTTTGCCAGGAATCGACGCGGCTCAGGTGGCGTGGTTCGCCGAAAGGTTTACCTTCCGTGCGGATGACAAACTTGCGCTTAGACGCCCGCCATAGACCAAGGATTCCAACGGCGAAAAGCGCCAAGGCAGCGAAGATGAAACTGGAGTCGACCTGTACCAAGAACACACCGAAGATACCTAGCAACAGGCAGACGGACGAAAGAGTGAGTAAGTAATCCTTGCGGAGATCCGTAACTTGATTCTTGGGCTTCCAGAAATGCCATTGCACCTTCCTAAACTCGTCGAGCTTCAGCTTCTTTTCCCGTCCCAGCAAACAGGCGAAGAGTTCTTGCACGTCGCTTTGCTGGAAGGGCAGCAAGCGGGTGCGCTTCTCCTGTTTCCCTTTCTTGTCATAGGTGAGCAAGTATTCGAATTCATGTTCGTGATAAGGCTTCGGGTCAAGAGTAATCGTGGCCGAGGCGCGGTCGGTGGTGTGGGGCTCGCCAACCGGAACCCAGAAAGCCACGTTGACCCACGCCGGAAAAGCGAACGGGCCCGACTTTAGCAATAGCCCCTCCATGCCCTCGCTCGCCAAGGCTTTCTCGCATAGCTCGTATAGTCGATCTCTCTCTCGCTCTGCCCGCGACCAAATATTGTCGGCGCCCCTGGGTAGAACGGGTCTGGCATCGACGGAAACAGGAAACGGCACGGTGGGTGGCGGTGTTCGCGGCTGCATAGCTGTGGACATAAGTCCCTCCTCTGAATTCACAAGACCTTAGGGCCCTCGCTACAGAACACCTTAGACTGGGATCTGGCTGATGACTTCGAAAACGGCACTGATTGTAACACCCGTTTGGCTTTCTTCGCGGGGGAGTTAAAGACAACTTCCGGCTTCACAAGTTCCGGCCACCGATACGGGTTCACCGGATAGTGAACGATAAAGGACGTTCGCTTCAATAATCCCAGATCCGGACGTGAGGGCCGAAAGCATCATTGAGGAGAAAACTGTGGGCGCGGCTGGAAGGAGCCGCCCTCTATGGTTGCTCAAAAGCACATTGAACCTAGCGTTCGCCCCGATACTCTAACCATTCCTGAACTGGAACAATCGAAGGCGGCAGTCCTTAATACGCTCGCCTCCGTTCATTCTCGCCGCAGTTACGCCTTTGCCATTGACAGGTTTATAGCTTGGTACTGCAGCGAGCCTAGGCTGACATTCAATCGCGCAGTAGTCGTCCGGTACCGATCACACCTGGAAGGTCTCAGCCTGTCCGCGTCTACGATCAATTCGCATCTTTCAGCAATACGGAGGCTGGCGGACGAGTCAGCGGAGAGCGGCTGGCTAACGCCGGAACTGGCGATTGGAATCCGGCGCGTTCAAGGGGTGAAACGGCTAGGGCGGAAAATCGGCAACTGGCTCTCGCGGAGTCAGGCGCAAGAACTCGTGAATGCCGCCTCGAAGGTAGACCTGTGCGGCTGGCGGGATGGAGCAATCATTGGCTAACTTCTTGGTTGTGGGTTACCGCGTTCTGAAGTGGTCGGATTAACGCTGGAGCAACTGCAACTGCGGGAAGGACGCTGGGTCATCGTCGATTTAATCGGTAAGGGAAGACGGCTGCGAACAGTGCCGGTTCCGTACTGGTCCAAGCAATTGCTAGATTCATGGCTCTCGCATTCGGCGGTTGGCGAGGGACGAGTATTCAGAAGGATTTCGAAAGCGGGAAAGCGACAAGAGGCTGGCGTAACCGCGAACGTGGTCTGGTATGCGGTCAAGCGATGTGCCCGGCAAGCCGGAATACTCAATCTGGCGCCCCACGACCTTCGTCGTACCTGCGCCCGGCTCTGCCACGATTGCAGCGGCGAACTCGAACAGATTCGATTTCTGCTTGGCCACGCTTCGGTGCAGACAACGGAGCGATACATCGGCAGCAAACAGAACCTGCAGGATGCGGTTAATGATCGTTTCGAAATCTCAGTCGCAAGTGACAGTGCCTGAAGAAAGCCGTGGCCAATTCACCTCGTGCAAGATTGGCGATAGCGTCCTTTATCATTCACAAATCTGGACGCCAGGAAAGGAGTCTCCGGTCATCGAGAATGCCCTTTCAGCTTTCAGCAGCGCGGCGGGGATCGTATACGACGATCTGGAAACGTGCTAAGGACTGTTAATTCGGCAACCCACGATCGGTCCCGAGGAGATCGGCACACTCTGGCCAACTTGCGAGGGCCATCTCGATGAATACCGCTAGCCTTTGGACTAAACTAAATGCGCCATTTGGTTTTATGCGATTAGGGACCCGAAAAGGGCTGTGGGTATTCGAATCTCCCTCCTAAGGAGTCGTCCCATCTATGCTGGATCATCATTTTTCTCCGAATGATATTTTGCTCACCAGTACTAGCCTAGTTGAGGCTTCGCGCCTGGTCTCGGGTGTTCCGTCAGAATCTCCTCTGCCGCGTTTTCAGTCGAATGCTGATATTCATCGGCTGATAGAGTTCTGCAACGTCGCTGAATCGGCAGTCCTGAACGATCGCATTTTTGTCTTAGATGGAATGCTGCCAAATGACGAACAGGGCCTGCAGTTCGCTCGCTCGTTAATGGACCTTGGAATCGTCGTAAGCACAGCGCCAGACGGACTGACGGAGTCTGCAACAAAAGCCGCTTACGAGATGCTGGGAGATGTAGGAAACAATCGCGTCTACGGAGTTGCTATCGTCGACGGACTTGCGAATATACACGAAGAGGGCCGTCCGTGGAGAATGAAATCAAGCGACCAAAAGGTGATGCTCCAGTCTCCATTCGAATGCCGACTCCCTCCCCAGATGATGTTCGATAAGGACTTCAGAACTTACGAGTTTCAGGGACACGATTCGGAGACAGAAACATGGCTCGATCAGATCCGCCATCACCTCAATAGGATGGTCAGCCCTAACACCGATTACACCGTGCAGCAAATTCGGGGCGTGTTTTATTGGAGCTTAGCGGAAGAGGCTCGGGTCGCCTTCTCGCCGGACTTGCTTCGCGCGGATTGGCTTTCAAAGTGGCTGCATGAACTGAAAAAGTCCCTGTCTCAAGATATTTACAGCGAGGTGGCAACTGCATTTTTGGCCGATGCTAAGGATTTACTTAGCGATACGCGCCCCGCCAAGCTCCTCCTGCCTCCGATCCCAGCGTTACTTCTCGATCGAGCGAACTCCAAAGAAACTCTTATAACAGAGCTTCTCGGACTCCGAGATGAATTTCAGCCCTTCAGGCAATCCTTCTTGGCACTGGAGCAAGAGAAAAGAGATGCTCAGAGTCTCAAAGAAATACGAAAGGTACGTCGGCAAATTGATGCTCTGAACGCTTCGATTGCCACGAAGTACAAAGAGCCGCAGCCGACAACAGTGGAGAAGGCTATCGGGTTGGCAGGGGACGCGGCAAAACTTGCGATCTCTCCGACAAAACCGGACAGCTACGTAGCGTTCGGCACAAAGGGCCTTAGCTGGATTCGAGATTGGTGGGTTTCCCGGCCTATTTTTCGCCTTACCTCTATAACTGACCGCTTAAATGCAATACGGACATACCCGCAGCTAGCCACTCGTTTGCTAGATCGAGAGATATCAGGCTCCGAAGTAGAGTCGTTCTCGAATTTTTATCGGAAGCCGAAGGTGCGGTTTTAGAACGGCTTCCCGCTGGTTGAGGGTGAGCGTCTGACCAACACACCCGTTCGACAGCGGTCGTTGAAAGCTGCCGTCGGCTGCAAGTCCCGGTGCGCGATTACTTTTCCGCGATTCTCCCCGGGCTTGCCGATCTCCCGGTCCGGTGCCTCCCAGACTTTACTCCCGCTGTGTGGGTCAAATCGCGATGGGTGCACCGAATCGTTGACCTTCCACCCGCCCCTGCCTAACATGTCTAGCCAGTGTCCACGCCCTCCCAGCCCATTGGCCAGACGATTTCTCACTACCGCATCCTCAGCAGGATCGGCGGCGGGGGGGATGGGTGTGGTCTATGAAGCCGAAGACCTCAAGCTCGGTCGCCTGCGAGCGGTGCCCTGATTCGCGTGCGACGCTCGTATCACTGAATGCTTTACACCGTTTCCGCTGGCTGGCCCCGCGTTGCAACACACCCCCCATCCCCTATCGGGCGGCGACGGTACGGTTTCATGATCTGCTGATCACCCCTTTTCACGTCTTACCGACCGGGCGGACTGACAACCTGCCGCACAACCTTCGATTGCCCAGGCTTAGGGCCAGCGAGCGCAACACCCCCGCGCTCGCATGCATTCACGCCCGCAGCTTCCTTAAGGTTCGTCCGCGATGAAACTGATGGGGCCTCATTGCCCCATCGAAATTGGACAGCTCAAAAGGGTGGTGGCCACTCGCGTAACCCGGCACGCGCTTTCCTTGGTGACAGCAGTTCCACGCGGGCTTACCAATTTCGTGAGTCGGCTTCGCTCACAATCGAGTTTCCAACCATCTACCCAAGCCTAACCGCACGACAAGTTCTGCAACCTTCTCGGCCGTCCACACCTGCACCGGAAGATCACGAGGCGAGGTCAGTCGACCACGAGGGGTGTGGACTGCAAATATCATACGAGCATAGCGTTCTCGTCGCTTCTGGAATCGCTCAATATAGTCATCGAGCACTTTTTGCTCGGCAGAACTCTTGACCTGTACGAATGCAATCTCATCCGCAGCAGGATTCTCTGCATCAACATCTATACCTTCTCGCACGCCGCCCCTAGCCGCGATTCGCTCCCAACCCGTTCTTGCCAAGACTAGATCGATTAGTAGTTCAAAATCCTGTGGCGACAAACGTCGCACCATCTTCTGAATCGCGAGTTCATATTCTCTGCGACGTTCGGCAGAGTTGGCGGCATCTACGTCGGTCCCGCCTCTGATAAGCCTCAGGATTGTCCCCCAGTCTTTTGGAATACAGACTGTTGCTCGAAATCCTTTGGTGCTAGTTACGGTCCCCGGCAATTCCGAAATGGCAAGTGGCCTTCCCGTGAGTGACGAGTTGGACCAACGTTGGGCACAGGTCAGCCAGAAATGGCCGCTTGTCTTGGTTTCGCCTGCAGGGTTCGTAGTCAGGTCGTCATGGACTGTACACCACCACATGAAATCGTCTTCAAACGTAACCCAAATGTGCTGGCTCGGCATATCCAAGAGGCAACGGACTTGGTTGAAATCTTGCTTGGCTCCGCGCCGTTTTCCGTACTGTGCTTTGAGTAGCTGATCGATCGCCGCTAGGTCTTTCTTCTGCAGAAGTTCATCGGGAATACCCTTCCATCCGGCGTGCACCTGTCCATTGGCCTTGGCCGAACTCCACCAGCGCCCGTTACGACCGTTTTTAACATAACGAACGGAACTCGGCAGTCGACAAACGTCAATCATGCAACGTGGCCCTCGAACTGGTCCCACCGTCCCAGCTAATCTGCTCGTGGTGCTTTTGCGCGTGTCACAATACAACGTAGCGCGTGGTAGATCAAGGGAGATTCTTCCGGGCGCTGGGCAAACGCATCAAGGAACTGAGGCGGGCGTACGGGTTCAGCCAAGAGGACATGATTTCTCACGGGTTTTCGGCTCGCCACTGGCAGCAAATCGAAGCGGGTCGGCCCATCACGCTGAAAACCCTCCTGCGGATTAGCGACACCTTCAGGACACCAGTCACTCGGCTGCTGCGGGGACTAGACCGCGACATCTATAGCGGATGGAACCATTGAAAGGACCAAGCGTTACTTAGATGGGGGAGGAGCAGAACGGTGTTTCGAATCAGATCGTCAATGAAACCTCCCGATCTGAACCTGGGTGATGTGAACCGTGGACGGATGTGACTGTGGGGGTACCGCGACCGATTATGAAGCCCCCGGCTAAGCCCCCCAAGCTGGAAAGCCTTGCCGGACTGGGGTTTTAGCGAGCGCTGCGGGTTAGTAAACCGCCGCGTCGGAAAGAAGGGGGAGCACAAAAATGAGCAAAGTAGGCACTGCTACGAATACGTGGCCGACATTCCCGGCTCGAATACAGAGGCGCTGACGAACGTGAAAGTTGCCAGATCATGGGTCCGTAAAAACGCAGCAATAGGATCGGTCATTTTCGCGACCTTGAACTGCCCGTTGCTGACGCAATGGCGGATGTAGCGAGCGACCCGAGGGGCATCGACTTTGTGCCCATCTATCTGCCGCCCGCTGACTCCATCACCAGCGTCTCCGCGTCCAGCGTTCCTTTCTTCTTGGTGAAGTCGCAGAACTCCTTGAGTAATCCACGCTTGACGGTTTCAATTGAACCGATTCGCGTACTTCTCGTTGGAGTCTGGATTGGTTCGCTTCGCGGCTTTCGTGGCCTTTCCGTTGCCGTTTTCTCTGTCGTTTGCTGCCGCCTTCTTGGCTTCGGTCGTTGCTTTCTTCATCGCTTTTCTCCTGTGAAATGAGTGAACTCACAGGGGGAGAAGCGATCTTGTCCCGAAGAGAGCGTTTTGACGACCCGGAGCGCAAACGCCAGTGGGAACGGGAACATCGGGAAGAAAGGAATGCCCGCCGACGAAGGAATCATTTGCCTGACTCAGTTCGTTTTCAGAGGTTGAGTCCTACGCAATTGAGAAAACAGATGCAACCCTGACGGCAGTTGCGCCTCTAGTCATAGGATTCATGTTTTTCGCACTCCTCATGGTCTTCGCAATACAGCGCTCCCATGCGACTTCAAATGTCAGTACCAAGTATCCGTAGTCCCAGCTCATTCGGTTTGCTCTCCTGACGCAAACGGGGACCGAGGATTGTCCTTAAGATACGATATCGCCTTCTCGATGAACTGAACTTCCTGTTCGATAAATGGAGATGGGATGTCGCAAAAGAACCGTGCATCCTTGTTCGTTTCCAAGACCCCCTTCGGACGACAGAGGCAAACATGTGAGATCACCTTGCCCCTTGGATGAGTTACCCACTTATAGGTCATGAGCTCGTGAACGTCGTCTTCTAGCTGCGTTCCAAGTTCACGGAGAGCAATCGACTGACACGCTTCCCGCTGCGTCAGACGAGTCCGCCAAAAACCTCCTGGCACATGCCAAGTAGAGGGCCAGTCGGGGTCCAAGGCGGCACGGCAGGTAAGAAAAAACTCCCACTGGTCACCTTTTTTTCGAGGAATCAATAACTCTATGTATGGCATAGCGACCGTCTTGTGGAGTTCCTGCCAAACATCATCGGGGAAAAAATCTCGATCTCCTGCTCGCATTTCTCGTAGGAGTTGGGCCAGCAATTGGGCACGTTGAGTTTCCATTAGTTTGACTGCCGCGCCTTCACTTCAGGGTTCTGATCTGCGTCGCGCCTAGCCTGACGACCTGTCTCGATCGTCTCTCGAACAGACGCCTCGATCTCATACCAGGCGTCAGTTCGTGTCTTTGATTCAAAAAACACGCAAAAAAGAATTCCGAACACAAGTGCTGCACCAGACGTCGAGGTCGGCAGATCTGAGAAAAACAATCCGGCGGTCGAAAGTACGGGGGCGGCTGCCGAAACCGCAATTCGGTCAATCGCACGTGGGTAGTTAAACCAAACAGTTCCGCGAGCCTCTCGGATGAGGTTCTGTTCATTTCTCGATTGCAGCGCCTTAAGCGCACACTTGTAAACAGCATTGAGATGGCGGGTAACCCCTGCCCGTAGTGCGGCATCTGCAACGGATTCAAAGACTCTGTCTTTGTACAGAATTTGCAAATTGGCGATGGACTCTTGAAATTCATGCGCTTCGGCATCAATGCCCGTGTGAAAACGCACAATGTCTGAGAAGCGAATCGCATCGAGTGGGCTAAAATCCGCAGAGATCAGGTCCGCTTCTTCCTCATTAACCTCAGGCTTCCTACTACCGGCCGGCTTGCCAAGCGTAACGTCTCTGACCGCAACTATCCGTACAGGCTTTTCCTCCCTGTTCCTCTTCAGCGTGTCAAACTGTTCATATTCGTCGTAAAAGGCGTCGTTTAGGACAAGAACCTTTGTCTGCACGATTTCCGGGACGACAGCATTCTTGGATGTTCGGAGTTTTTCGGGCCTCACGTTAGCCTCCAATTCGCTGTAGAACATTCTCCTGCGGCCACCCGCACGCCAACACTTTTCAAGTGTCCGCTCAATGGCGGTTGTGACTGTGGTGCCCTGTACCTCAGCGTTTTTTCTGAAGTCCATATACGACTTCCATTTCTGCTCTACTCGATCCGCGTACCACATCCTGCCAAGTTCCCGCGTAGATGCCAACACCAGAAGGCGACGCGCAGGAAACAAACGATCCAGCAGCTTGAAAACTTCAAGCAGATTAAGGCCTCTTTGCTCAAGACCCAGGTGTCGCGCGATATCGACCGCAGATTTGAGCTTGCCAGCGCGACAGGCACTGTCGTACCTCGATTGCTCTCTTGGCGAGAGATGGTGAAAATGCATCGGATCATCCTGCCCGCCTGCGAGTGCCCACTTTGTGAACATTTCCTCAAACGACTTCGCTCCCGGCGTCGTGACCCGCAACAAGTCTGCGTCCGCAAGTTTTCTGCAGTCATCCGCGTGAGTGACAAGAAAGTGCATGAGAGCCAAATTATCAAAGATCTCGATGGTCCGGATTGCGACAAAAGGGCGCCAGAGTAGGTTTAGCTTCAGAATTCTTTCAATGTCAGAGCTGTAAGAATCCTTGAGTTTTGCAGCTAGCTCAACGTCTTTCTGAGGCCATCTGATGGAAGCATTACCGCTATCCAACGCCGCTAGATAATCTAACTGTTCGATGGCAGACATGTCTTGACCTCAAGAGATGGCAGGTCATTCCCCTGATCTCAGAAATGAGTATATAGCCGCGCGCACGCGCCCTGCCCTGCGCGCGGGCGGGCCCCCGGCCAAGGTCAAACCCAGTTCTGTGGTGGGGTGGGGGGTGTTTGAATTTTCACAGTGTCTATAGCTATCCCCCCAACGGTTTGTCGGGGTGGTGTATACGGACGGCAAAATGCTCCCTCCTCAATGGAAGGGCGTCTCACGGAAGAAGACGTATCTGGCTAAGCCGCGAGCGGTAAGCTGAGCGACCGAAAGTTGTCAAATAGAGATAGCGATCGCCGGCAGCGTCCTGCACGTAGCGAAGTGCGGAGGAGTGCGGACATTTAGGCAAGCCCTGAGAAATCGATAGCCAGTGATCCCCGAGGTCGTAGCTCGCCCAGACGCCGAATTCCGTGGCGACAAACAAGGTGCGGGTCACATTGTCAATCGCCATGCCGTTGAAGCTGACTTCACCGGCGGGACCGGCCGGATCGGGTTTGATTTCGAGAATTTGCTCCCATTGCAAGCTGTTCAACCGAAGAATTTTGTTCGGATACCGGGCAAAGGCCGGACCGCCCGGCAGAGAGCAGAATTGCTGGACAGCGGCAGTTGGCCAGCCACCTGGTCCAACGCCCAATTTGAACTGCACGCCAGGTGAATTATGTAAAGCGCTCTGAATATCAAGCGCATAGATCCTGCCCTGTTGGGTGCCGATGTAGGCGGTTGACCCGTCGTCGCAACCAATGTTTGAGATTGCGTCCCCTGCGTAGCCTGAGCCGGCAGTGGTAGATTCCTGTTTTCCAGTTTGGTTGTAGGTAAAAGCAGTTGGGCTGGGGGTTGAGATCACCTGAAACTGTCCGTTAAAGCTGGAGTCCGGGAGGACGACTCCGCTTATGCTGACTTGGGATCCGCTGGATAGTCCGTGGGCAATAGTCGTCGTGACGGTCACTACGCCGTTTGCGTCACGGGAGATGGCCGCAATTTTGTGCGTGTCGTTAGGATCGAACACAAGTGTGGCCACATAGTACCAAGCGCCATTAGCGCCGTCATCGTCAGAGAAGTATCCCCACACATCTTGTCTCGGAGCGCTGGGACTGTATACCGCAACCGCGAACATCCTCTGATTGCCTCCCGGCCGATGCCAGGATGCCGGACGGGCGACAACCTCAACAAAGGCTTGTGTTCCATCTAACGAAGGGAGGGGAGGAGTATTCGGTTTCTGCGTTTGAACGCCCACAGTTCTGTCTGGGTTGAATTTAGTTCCATTCCACTGCACGGCCTGGATCGCTTGATTGACTGAGTTTGTGCACCAAAGCAGGGTATCTGTGTGAACCAGCAGGGCGATGACGCCATCTTCCTCCGCGCCTATCCGCAGCCAGCTATCTGCATTGGGTCCAGCTCCGGCGTACACGACACCGTTATCTTGTAAAGTCCCGACAACCAAACCTGGAGTCACGGGGCTTGCGCTCCCTCCCCAAAACTGGAGGTCTAGCAACTGGTGGTTAATCGAACTGTCCCAACTTTGGCACAGATCCCTGGTCAATGCCACTCCTCCATCGGTAGCCACGTACATTGTCCGACCACTCGTATCACGAGGATCGAAGTAAACGGCGTGAACATCACTATGAAGATGTGAACTGCCACCGTGGGCGGAAGAATCGTCCCCGTGTTCCTCCCAGGTGAAGGCACTAGGGGTGTTCCGACCAATCCAGGGCCCGCCCCGCCAGCCCAGTGCCATCGTGTTTGGATCGGCGGGCGAGACTGCGATGCAAATGTTGTAACCACCTTGTGTGCCACCCGGGATGTCACCTCCGGGTGGAGAGAAATTTACGGATTCGGCAACCAGCCCGTGAGGACCACAAGGTTTCCAGGCGTAGCCTCCGTCCTGCGAGATCAGGACCGCGTATGGTGCATCGATGGGTTGCTCGTTCGGATGACCCGGCACGGGCACAATATTGGAGACGGCAGCATACATAGTATTGCCGTTCCCAGCAACAACTGCGTTGTTCCACTTCGTAAAATCGATGCCAACCGAATGCAATGCTCTGGTCATGCCGAGCTGCATATGACCGGAAGCATCTGGCTGCCACTTCCCCACGTACATGCCGTTGGAGTTAGAGGCAGGTGGGTTGGGGGACCCTGTGGGTGAGGCAACGATGGTGTCATTGGGTCCGAGTGCCAGGCCAAGACATGCGCCTGGCGGAATTCCAGTGGCCAGTTGGAATGCGTAGCTGTGCCCGCTCAAGGGGATGTCGGACCAGAAGACGCCGTTGTCAGATGCCAGCACGAGCTTGCGGAGAGAGGCAACAACGACCACCCGATGGATGTCGCCGGTATTGAGAGGTTGTCCAATTGGTGTCCAGTTGAATAAAGGATCGCTCGATTCCATTCTCGTTTCGTATAGAGCGCCAGCAGAACCAGCCGCGTACACGTGTGGAACGCCCTCCGGTCCTAAAGCCAGGGATCGCATGTTGGGCGCGGGAGATGTCCATGAATCGCTGAGTGGAACCGGCGGGGGGGTGGCGATGCCGAGTGTCGGCGTTGCGAGCCAGACGCCCCCAGTGTCAGAAGCGAGCAGTACCAGCGGCGTTCCTGGCAGTGCCAGGACGTCATTTACGTGTCCGGCATGCCAAGTGTTCGGATCTTTCCGCAGTGCGAACGATGTGGCGGGCATCCAGGGGGCTGAAACGAAAATATTGGTGGAAATCGAACCCGCGCCATCGGGTGTAGTGCCCCCGTTGATGTCCAGTAATGCCGCTGACCAGTTAACCGTCAACTGGATATTTCCCGTAGGTGCGGTTGGGTTGAAATTGAGCGTCAGGTTAACGATGCGGGAGCCGTTGGCGTCGACGTTGTGCGGCGGCATGCCGGGAAGACTGTTCGGATTGTCCGAAAGGGTGTCATGAACCGGCGGCATGGTCACGCCGTTGGGGAGACCAGATGCAGTGAATTCTATGTTTACCCAATTGACTGAGCTCATGGCAGCGGTGACGATTACCGGCACGGTAACCGACACGACAAGCTCCTGTTGAACTGCGATTCCTGCAGGGTTGACAAATGCTACTGAGGGTAGGGCATTCGCTACTATGAGCCATAAGCCCGGGTGCACGGGGTTGTTATCGTTTGGAGGAACTCCGCCAAACGCCCACATGGCGATGTTGAAACCATAGCGACCTGGTGGCACTGTGTTGGTGGGAAGAGCGAAATGCAACGGGCTCGGGCTGGGCTGCGGCACTCCCACTTGAAAAGTGGAAACGACGCAATCGTCCATCACCAGTCCACTCTGGATCGGCACTCCGTTCAGACTGGTACTCGGCGCCCATCCCTGAGGCAAACTGTAAGTGATACGAGTTGGCGGCCCGGTAATGTTCGTCACTGTGATGGGGACATCGCCCTGTCCACCCGGAACAATGGTGACGTGATCAGTCCCGAAAGTAGTTTCTATCTTCCGAACCGGAATCACCGACACCGTCAGAGGAATTGGGTCTGCCGTCCAGGCGGGAGTACTTGACTGAACCTCAAGGGTTGCGCTAAGAGATCCCGTTGCGTTCGTGAGACTGTACTCAACCTGAATTGAGACAACTTGCCCGGCTGACACAGGCAGCGGGGTAATACCGTCTGACCTCCCCTCAACCAAATAGTGGCGAAAGCCGCCTAAAATCTTATAGACGGTGACACTGACAACTTTGAAGTTTGCGGGATTGAGGCCTTGGATAGAGGCCGTGATTGTCCCCGCTGGGGCTGCCCACAGGTTAGCCCTGCCCAGCTGATTGGGATCGTCGTTAGCGGGGTCGAAATTTGGGCCGACGGCGCCAACGAAATCACTTCCGAAATCAAGACGCGGCGGAGTAAACGTGACGCCCATAATCGCCTGCCTTAAGCACTACCTTGCACTTCGATTCCAAACGCCCTCACACAATACACTCGTCACCGGGTTCCCGCGCATTTTATTTCGTTAGCTGGGCTCACGGGCGACAGGTATAGAAAAATCAAGGTCTGCGTTCGGTCAGTGCTGATTCCGGGGTAGCTGTTTTAGGATCGCCATCACACTCATCGAACATTTTGGGGTTGTTTCGTAACTCTGGAGCCAGCGCATGAATTCCTTGTACGAATTGCGTTTTACGGGGATATCACGAATCAATTTCCTGATAAAGTTTTTTCGATCAAATCCGCTTTCGCGAGCGCATTTGTTGATTCCGATGCTGCTGATTTTTGCCTTTACGTCCTCACTCGCGAAAACTTTGCCCTTTCGCCCGTATTCCGTAGCCGCAAATTCCAAAACGCTGATTTCGTCGCCTTCCTCCCATTTGCGATCTGTTTCCTTGCCGACGTAACGAATCTCTCCGGCAATTATGTGCGCACGCTTGAGCAGACCTTTGGTATCTGGCCCGCAAGGTGTTCCATCTGGCGCTAAGCTCTTCGATTCCGGGGGCTGCTGATACTGAATCAAAAGATGTGCGAATTGCGAAGGAAAAACCACGTTGTAAGGAATGCATCCATTCGTTTTCTTGCAATTCAGCATCTTGTACTTCTTTCCGTCGTACACATTCACGCATTCCAGGTCAAACCATTCTTCCTGCTTTGATGAAAATGCAGAAACTAGAAGTACTTTGTCGTTTGCTTGCCTGTGAAAGGCAAACCCAAACAGGGGATCAACCATCGGCAACAGAAGAAAGTTGTAGGGACGAGCGACTTCCCATTCACCCAGCATTTCCAAAACGTTGTAGGTCGTTATGGTCAGGCGCATCATTTGGGGAATATCGAGCCAAGACGGTTGCTTTTCGTCGTAGTTTCAACGCACCACGCACGATGTAATCCCAAAGCTGATAAATCCAGCGCGGTACCTCTTTATCCCAATGCTTTGGGGAATCTTGGGGTGGATAAAGAAAGCCGATACTACAAGAATGAGGTTCAACCTAAACTAATCAAGGCGACACTTTCACAGATCGCTGCCGCGATTGATGTGTCTATTCTGTATGCGTCCGAACATCCGAAGGGGCAGACGCCGATCGCACCCGAGGCACTGGGAACCACTAGCAAACTTGCTTGGGCTAAATGCACAAAGTTATAACTCGGAATATCTTTCACTTGACCTGTTGACCTAGGGTGAGATCATATCGAGTATGCGTATCCGGGGTGTAGACTTCCCCGATTCCCTCATTCGAGCGCAAGCTGAGAATCGGCTGGTCATCTTTGCTGGTGCGGGTGTTTCGATTCCGAGCCCCTCGAACTACCCGAATTTTGACAGATTGGCAGAGCAAGTCGCGGGTGGTGCACTGTCGAAGGAGCCGAATGAACCCACAGACAGATTTCTTGGCCGACTGGTTGATAAGAAGATCAAAGTTCACGAACGAGTCCGACAAATACTCTCCGATCCCTCCTCTTCCCCTAATCCCCTGCATCTGAACGCTCTTCGGCTCTTTCAATCGTCGAAATCCGTCCGTCTCGTGACAACGAACTTTGATTCACACTTTACAAGTGCCGCGCGCACGATTTTCCCCGATATCGAAACTGAGGTTTATTACGCCCCAGCGCTCCCGTTGGGTAATCCGTTTCAGGGAATTGCCTATCTGCACGGTAGCGTCGAGAAATCATCTGAGCGACTCGTGTTGACTGACTCAGATTTTGGCCGCGCATATCTTACAGAAGGATGGGCCCGGCGTTTCCTCCAGCAATTGTTTGCGAAATACACAGTTCTATTCGTCGGGTACAGCCACAATGACATCGTTATGGAATACTTGGCGCGCGGACTGCCTCCCCAAGCTGATCATCCGGGACGATTCGCGCTGAAGAGCGAAGGCAAACCCGACGACGTTTGGATATATCGTGGCATTCAGCCGGTTTCGTACCCTAGGGGTTCGGAGGACGACGTTCACGCTCCGCTCGCCGGGGCTGTCGCCGAATGGGCAGAGGAGTCCAGACGAACACCAATCGAGCACGAGGAGAAACTCAAAAGAATCGTCCAACGACCGCTATCGGTGGATGTCGAAGATTTGGATTACGTCGACGCTTCGATACAGGACATTACAAGGGTTCGCTTTTTTAGGAGATTCGCGAAACGAACCGATTGGCTCACTTGGATCGAAAACAAGCAAGTTTTCACGGAATTGTTTCAGCATTCAAGGAACTTTAGTGAGATCAATGCTGAACTCGCCGAGTGGTTCGCGGAGAATTTTGTCTGCGAGAATTCAAGCGACGGCATCGGTGTGTTACTTCGAAAGAAACAGCAAATGGGTTGGCGCCTTGCGACCGCGATTGCGTGTCGACTCTTCGTACAAAAGCCTCGCCCATCGTTAGAGATCGGAAGGTGGATACCACTGCTAACAAACTCCCTCTCCGCGAATCCGAATGGGCAATTCCTCGAATACATCCTCGATCAAGCTGTTTTCCCAGACGATCAATCTGTGGCGCTTCTCCTTTTCGATTACTTAACAAGACCAGCTGTGCTGTTGAAAAAGAATACCTGGGTGGAAGTTAGCGAGGGACGTGAAGACGTCAACTTTGAATTGCGAACTGAAGGGAGCGATCATTGGCTCGGAAAGACGTGGGTGCAGTTCTTTCGCCCCCATCTGAACGACTTTGGAGATCGGTTAGTTTGGATCGTTTACTACAACCTCAACAAGGCGGACCTTCTTCTCCGGACGGCGGGAGAGAACGATGGTCAGCGAGATCGTCTCAGTTTACACAGAGGCATGATTGAGTCAGCCTCACAGGGAACTCCGCACGATGGAATTGGAATTCTGATCAACGCTGCCTGCGAACTCATCGAATGGGGCGCTTCGAACCGTCCCAGCACTCTTGATTTTCTGATACAGAACTGGTCTTCTTCGGACTCACACCTTTTGAAGCGGGTCGCGATATTCGGCGTCTCTAAAAGCAACTGGAAGGCTGACGACAAAGTTCACTGGCTATTGAAGCAGGATTTGCTCTACAAGTACGGTTTTAAACATGAAGTATTTCTGCTGTTAGAAAGTGCTTTCGCAAAGGCATCGAAAAGGACGCGAACTGCACTCCTAAGCCGTGCAACGAGCCGTACTGGCAAAACTGCCCGCCGCCCGTACGAGATCTTCAACCTCCTCTATTGGCTGACAACCAAGGCGCCCAAATGCCGCGAGACGCAACTGAGGTTTAAGAAGTTCTCTGCGAAGCACCCACAATTCGGGCCTCGGGAACATCCGGACATGGACGCATGGGTAGGGCCCGTTCAGCAAGGCTTTCCCAGGGTTCTGTCTGTCCGAGAGGTTAAGGAAAAGAAACCTGGAGAACTGCTGGAATTTGTCTCAAGCTTCACGCCCAGTGACCCACTTGAAATACACGGACTAATGGACAGTATCCGCGAAGCCGCTGGTGAATCATACGATTGGTCCAGAAAAGTCGTGCAAGTCTTGCTAAAGCGTGACCTCTGGATCTCAGAGCTCTGGAACGCCCTCATCTCGGCTTGGAGACAGAAGGGCCCCACTGTAGAACAATGGCAGGAAATCCTTTCACTTCTTGATGGCACCGATAAAGTGATCGATCTTTGCTTGTACGAAGTAGCACACTTGATAGAGGACGGAACGAAGGGTACCGAGCACGATATACCTCCAGCGATGTCCTCCGACGCGAAGATCGTCGCCAGAAAGGCGTGGGCAGCTTGTGAGCGTTCTGTAGAAAAGCGAGAAGAAGCGGACGATTGGCTCTTTGTGGCGATCAACAGCCCAGCTGGTACACTTTTGGAATTTTGGTTGCGCGCACTATCGAAGAGTAGGCAGGAGCTGGGCGACCAATGGAAAGGTCTTCCGTCGGAGGATGAAAGGTTTCTCAGTCGAGTCGTTTCAGGTGATTCCTATGCAGCGGAACTGGGCCGGGTACTGGTTGCATCACAAGTGTTCCTTCTATTTTCACTCGACGAGGCTTGGACGATTCAACATGTAATTCCGTTGTTCAGTTTGAGCACAAATCTCAAGAGAGCACTCCAGGCATGGCATGGATATCTGGTTTGGGGACGCTGGAACGATCGCCTGCTAGTACACATGTTACCCAAATATGAAGAAGCTTTCCCGTTCGTAAGTTCTCATTTCGGGAAAAAGGTCCGGGACGCTTTCTGCGATCATTTGGCGGGTATTGCTGCGCTTAGCAAGATTGATCCGTCGCGCCGCTCAGTCTACAAATTCTTATCGGCAGTAACGGATCAAGAGAGAATTAGGTGGGCTGCCTCGTTTGGGCAGGTATTAAAGGGCATGGATGACCCGCCCAAAACTCCGATGTGGGCACAATGGCTATCTCAATACTGGAAAGACCGTCTAGACGGCATCCCCGTCCCGCTAACAGAGAAGGAGGGGGAGGAAATGATCGAGTGGAGTATTCATCTTGGACCTGTGTTTTCCGAAGTTGTGGCTGACGCTCTTGCCACCTCCATCGGCGACATGCAAAGTTCTTTTATGATTACCGAGCTGTCTGAATCAGATCTCAGAAAACAAAACCCGAAAGGATCATCTGCACTCGTGTTGCACGTCCTTAGAAACGCACGTGCATTGCCTTGGGATACTCGTTGGATTGAGCCATTTGTGACTGAGCTCGCTTCTTCGACGGAAAGTAAGCCGAATACCCGATTGATCTGCGATGAACTAGCGCGATTGGGATATCCGGATGCCCAGCGGCTTAAGAAGCTAGCATCGTGATGCGGTTCCAGTCCGTGCATTTCCCGCACAGTCTGATGAAGACTGCCGTCAACCCCGCCGCAGGAGTGCTGGACCTCGAAAAGTGCGAAATGGTTCGCACCTTCTCTAGCTTCTAGGGCGCAAACGCCACGACTTCCATCCAAGAAGAACAGACCACAAGCTCACACATCCGGTTATTGTGATGCGCAAAGCCGCGCTCCAACCCAAGCCTTTCATGGACGAAATGTTGAAACCAACATCATCTGGTAAGCTCCCAGATAGAACTTGCCAAAACCGATGGTCGAGTGAATACACTGCCCAAAGCGGAAGGACAACGAAAGTTGCAAAGGTCATTGCCTGTGCCAGTCTCGACTGATTCATGCGTATCCACGGCACATCCCAAGCTGCATCTGTCTTCTCAATTTTTCCAAATAGTTGTCTCAAGTAGATGAACAAATAGAGTTGCACTCCGAGAAGAAGAACAAATCCCCATAAGACAATTTGAGCTGTGGGAAACTTCATCCCGAATGCCTCGAACTCATCCGCACTTTTGTTTCGCCGCTCCTGTAGAATTTGCTCTATTTCTTCAAGTTTGTAATCCCCCAGACCGACGGCTTCCTGTACAAGGTCTGGAAAAACACGGTCGAAAGACCCGTTGGCCCAGTGCTGATCATCTCCGACCAAACGAAGTACGGTGTCCTGATCGATCGTCATGCTTGCAGCGGACACAACCTCAACCATGTATCGAGTCGACTTGTCTGGCCGGGCTTCGTATCCTCCCACCGACTTAGGAAGGCCGTAGTAGGGACTCCAGGAGAACCCAAGCTGGGGATCAGGCGCGCCGAGCGGTTTCGAAGTGTCTTCGGCACTGATCTTACTGATTCGAAATGGAATCGTTAAGGTCCGAGTTTCACCTATTTTTAGCTGAAGAGTACCTTCATCGGCAATCCTCGTCGGCACGTAGCGCTTGCGAGGTATTTCCAAGGCGTTCCACCAAAGACGAAAATCACGAAGAGTGCTGGGGAATTGGTTCATCAGGTTCGGCTCTGGCTCTGACATATCGGAAGCCTTATCTGTGTACCAATTGGGGCTGGGAATTATAAGACGTCGGGCTAGGTGATATTTCTTGGCCCGGTAGCTGTCAAATTCGATATCGATGTACGTTGCGTGGTTCCAAACGATCGGAATTGAATGAGCGTTGTCGTTCTTGATGTTGACTTCACTGGAGTCGTCAAGCTTCGCTGCTGGCCATATCCGACGAAGTTCAACAATTTCCTTAAGCTGAATCAATGCAGGCGAATACACTCTTGAAAGTAGCGTCACAAGTCCAAGACATATCACGATAAGCGTGAAGTGCACCGTCCGCAGATGCTCTGTGAAATCTTCCGACCAGGCGTTGCTCTGTTCGTCGGGCATAGAACCCGATAATTTTGCACGCGCAAAGGCCGGTTTGCAATTGTTCTTCCCCGACGCTTTCCAATCTCAATCGCATGGCGCGCGAGTTTAGCGCCGGTTGTGCCCCTCAGCCAACGTCAAACGCCGAATGAGAAGGAGGGAGCATTTTGCCGTCCGTATACACCACGCTTGAGCAAACCTTTCGTTTCTGCCGTGCACGGAGTTCCGTCGGGCGCTAGGCTCTTCGCTTCCGGATGCTTTTCAACACCCACAGGCGATTACACTCATTGACCTCGGCTCGCGCGCGCCCCGACCTCCGGCCAAATCGCGTCCGGGCCAGGGGGAGGGAGCATTTTGCCGTCCGTATACACCAACCCCCCCAACGGTTTGTCGGGGTGAGAACACAACGGGAGGGAATATGCACCCACGATTCCGAATCGTATCCACGAATCCGGATTTGTGGGTCGAATTCACGTACTACAATTCGCAGCGGCGATTTTGTTTTCTAACTTTTGTAGAATACCTGTTACAAAACGCGAACAAATCGCGGAGTCTGTTCCGCGTACCAGTGAGTTCAATCCCTCTCCATTTGAGGCCCTATTCCGGATTTCGTAACAGCAAGCTCCGTTTCCTGATTTCCACACGTCTACTTCGTACTCTCTGGGACACAATTAGCGAATCGGAGCGGGCCGATCGAATCGGGATTCGCTGTCCCCTTAATCCTTCCTCGCCGCTTCCCCGAATTGTAAACGTATCGGGTGAACACCGCGCGGCAATCAAAGCCGTCACGGAGAAGAAACCAGTCGCAGCACGGATAGCCGGCGAAGATGCTGCCCAGCAACTCATGTCACTAAGAGGAGGAAAATGATGCATATCAATCGTCCCAATAAGGCAGTGTTGACTTCCTTCATAGAGATTGTCTTCCGGGCGCGGATATTGCCGGACTCTGTCCGTGCTGCGACTGCATCTGAGCCAGACCGTGCAATGCTGCGACCGAGAACCCATCGGAAACGAGGAATTCGGCTAAGTACTCTCTACGGACTGCTGGTTACGCTCATGGTGGCGCCCTACACGGCGGTGGCACAGCAAGACGGCGTGCCTAATTTCGGCGCCGCTGACGTTCACGACAACGACGTTATAAATCTTCAAACCTTAATTCCGTCTATCAATATCCCCGTGGTGTCCAAGAGCGAGGCCATACCCTTGGGAATTACGCTTACGGCGCAGCAATATTGTTATACCTGGAGTAATATTCCGTCTGGCACTTATATCCGGGAGTGCAACGGTGAGTTTGGTGCGTATGCATCAGGACTTCTTCGCGCAACGTTTACGTACTCGAAGGCGGTTCCCGTTGGTGGAAACTGCCCAAATGGTGGTACAGCCACGAGTTACTCCGGCTGGTATCTTCTCACTTCGGATGGGTTGGATGCTCATCCCATAGACGCCAACATAGCGCTTGTGCTCAATGATCCAGCACATAGCGGACTACGACAAGGTAATTGCACTGGCACCTACTCCATCAATGCGATCACTGTAGACGGCTCCGGCTACACGGTACAGTTGTCTATCCCAAATGGGACTTTGTCCAATTGGGTAGGGTTAAATTCAACAGACACGTTTTCCGTCGTTGCCAAAGACGGCACAAGCATTAACGGACTCTACAGCACCCCCGCTACCCTCACCGACACCTTCGGAAACACCGCAAGTGTTACCCCCAGTGGGGCTGCCTGGGCGTACACCGACTCGCTGGGCGTGGTAAACACGGCAACGACGTATGTCCCAGGGGGCCGCCCAACTACGAATGAATTCGTTACGTACCTCGACACAAATGGCAATACCCAGACCATCACGTTGCAAAGAAGCACTACTTTGTACGAGACTTACATCGCGGGGACATGTAAAGGAGCCGGGCAGGGCTACAGCATTTATCCGCTTCAGTCGATTAATTTTCCGGACTCGACTTCGATGTCGTTCACGTACGAAGCGGGAGGTGTGCCCAACTCTCTGACGGGTCGAGTCTCATCATTTAAGACCCGCCAGGGCGGCACGATTTCGTATCAATACGCTGCGGCTTGTGGAACCTCCGGCACAAACCTCACGCGGACCACTCCGGACGGGGAGACGACATACAGTTCGTCTTCGGGGGTGACAACGGTTCTTGATCCGGGCCAAAACAAAATCGTGTACACCTTTAGTAGCGGAGTGTCCAACGGAGCTGGAGCCCTAACCGAAAAAGACGTATACCAAAACACCGGAACCGTTTCTTCCCCCGTCTACTCTTTGCTCTCGAAAGACGTCTATTGCTACAACACTAACCAAACGAATTGCACCGGAGCTCCGGTTTCCTATCCCATCACGCAGCGGGATGTCTACCACTACGTAGACACCAACTCGCTCGCGATCAGTCACACTACGACAACCTATGATGCATACGGAAATGTCACTTCTTCCTCCGCTTACGACTACATTACCGGGCAGACTCTCACTACTACTACCACCTATTCGGGTTGTGGACAAGGGTCTACTATCAATGACCGTCCGTGCGATGCCAAGGCTGTTAACGGCTCAAACATCCTATCCGAAACGAAATTCACATACAACTCGCATGGTGCCTTGCTCACCAGGAGCGTGTGGACGGGCTCCACTTGGCTGACAACGAACTACACACCCAACTCAAACGGCACGACCGCTTCGATTCAAGACCCGAACGGGCAGGTCATAACCCTTGGTTATGCGGCGACAGGCTCGGGCGGCTGCAACGGCCTTCTACCAACTTCCCTGTCTACCACGATTAACGGGGTTCAAATCAATTCGTCGCAGACTTGGGACTGCAACGCTGGTGTAATTCTGACGACGACCGACGCGAATGGCCACGGAACGTCGACAATCTATGACACGATGTTGCGCCCGCAGTCGTACACCGATGAGTCTCAGTTTCAAACGACCTTCGGATACACCAGCAATTCGGTTTCGAGCAGCGCATCGTTCGGTTCCTCTGTGCTCAATGACAGCGTTTACTTCGACGGTCTCGACCGGCCAATCATTTCGCAAACTCAGCAGGGGCCGAATTCGGGGAACTACGACACTACCTCCGGGACATATGTTTTCAATAAGGTGAACCGTCAAATACAAACGAGCTCTGCGCCGTGCACTCAGCCAATCGATCAGCCCTGTTCCGGCTACGACACAACGCTTCTCGATCCACTTGGGAGGCCGATCAGTTCCTTGGACGGACTCGGCGGGACAGTTTCATATACCTACAGTCAAAACGATGTGTCAGTGAGCGTCGGACCGCCGCCGACGGGAGAGAACTACAAGACCGTGCAAACGGAAGTGGACGGCTTCGGTCGTACCAAATCCGTCTGCGCCTTGCAATCCAGCGGCGGAACGGCTTGCGGGCAGGCTGACGGAAACTCCGGAATCCTGACCTCGTACAGCTACTCTTTTGGGGCAGGCAGTTCGAGTACATCCGCGACTCGCGGTTCCCAGACTCATAACACTGCTACCGATGCCCTAGGCCGTGTTACCTCCTCGACGACACCAGAACGTGGAACAGTAACCAACGTGTACGACTCGTACCCACAAGGAACCTGCGGCGGCTGGACGAGCAGTCCAGGGGACCTCATGTTGACCACAAAGAACGGCGGCGTGGCAGTGTGCTTCGTTCACGACGGCCTACACCGGCTTACAGACAGTGGGACGACTTCAACTTCGAGTGTCTGCAAGCGACTCCGATACGATTCGAGTGTGAATGGGGTACAAACGAAGCCATCGAGTTATCCCTCCAGTGGGACGAACATCATCGGCAGACTGGTAGAGGCAGAAACGGACAATTGCACTGTTTTCCCTCCGACCTCTTCGACTATGGTCACCGACGAATGGTTCGCGTACGACAAGAACGGAAGAATGACAGATCTGTGGGAGTACACACCAAAATCCAAGGTCTACTATCACACGACGGTTTCATACTATCCGAATGGTGCGCCGAACACTCTGAGCGGGCTACCCGGATACCCCACTTTGACGTACGGGCTAGATGGTGAGGGCTGGTGGAAGACGGCCGCGCTTGGAACCACCACCATTATTTCGAGTGTAACGCCTAGTCCTTTGGGACCGACTGCCGCCAATATCGGTGCCGGAACCGACAAGGACACCTATTCGTACAACGCGTTAGGCGAAATGTCTCAGCACCAATTCTTCGTCGGCTCCCAGAACAACAAAGGGGTTCTAAATTGGAATGCGAACGGGAGCTTGGGGTCGTTGCAGATTACGGATGGGTTCAACTCCGCGGATACTCAAACTTGCCAATTTGGATACGATGACGTTGCGCGTTTGACCGGTGACAAATGCGGTTCCGTCTGGTCTCAAACATACTCGTACGATCAATATGACAACTTGACTAAGAGCGGCAGCGCATCTTTCGCCTGTGCTGGTTGTTACAATCCTGCGAACAATCAGTTTCAAACGCTGGGTACTACGTATGATGCTGACGGGAACCTAACCTATGATGGGTCTACAAACCACTACACATGGGATGGGTACGGCAAAATGGCGACCGTAAACGGTACAGGAGTCACTTACGACGCTTTTGGAACGCCGGTCGCCGGCCCAAGTGGCGAGATTCTTTACACACCGATGGGCAAGGTAGGAGTTCTTCAGAACTCAACAAGCTTCTATTCGGCCTCTGTCCCTTTGCCGGGTGGGGGAGCAATGTTTTTGGGCTGCTGCTCGTCCAATAACATTTGGTATCTTCACCAGGATTGGGCGGGAACATCGCGCGTGATTTCAGGTGTTCCGTCGTCTGGGAATGGCAGTGTGTATAACGATCGTTCTTTCTCGCCGTATGGAGATGTATACCAGAACTCTGGATATAACGATCCATTGTTCTTCGCAGGAATGAATTCGGATTTGTTCGCGACCGCCGGCACCGGTTCTCCCTTGTACGACACGCCGAATCGCGAACTGGCTCTCAACGCCTCTCGTTGGCTCTCACCCGATCCAGCGGGCGCAAGCTGGAATGCTTACTCGTATCCCACTGATCCAAACACGCAGACTGATCCGACAGGACTATGCAGCGAACAGGGCGGAGGGTCTGAAGATGGAGGAGGAGGAGAGTGTTCGGGTTTCGGCGGGGGTGGGGGTGATTACAACTTCTTGCAGGATTCGACATATTGGGCGGCCGGTAGCGACTCTCCAAAGCCCGCAGGTGTGTGCGAAGGTTGGCTCTGTTGGCTTAGGGCCTTGTTCGGCGGCGGTGGCGGCGGTGGCACCCAACCAAGCACCCCTGGTCCTGCTAAAGGACGCGATCCGATTGAAGCCGGATGGGACAGTATGTCGAGCCCTATTAGCGCACAAGTAGCGGGCGCTCGCACAAGAGTTAACAATGCAGTCCAAAACGGAAAGCAGGGCGTCGACTGGTACAACAAGTGGCTGGGATTTGCTCCTACAGATTGTTCCGGAGGGGGGGACTGCATTAATGCTATAGGTATGGCCGGGACTTCAGTATTCGTTGCGATTGATTCGTTCGGCGAAAGCGAAGAAGGAAATGTCGGCAAGGCAATCAAACAGCTGAAAGAAGCGCCAGCTGTCGTCGACTTTCTGAGAAACGAGTTATTGGCACAAGCGAAAGACCCGGGACTTAGAAGCGCGATCAATGAACTCTTTCGTCCGATGGCACAAGTGGGCGACGGTAGCAGCATGGCCGCATTGAGAGACGAAATTCAAACGGGCCAAAAAGTGGGAGGAAAAGACCACTGGGTCAAACTGATTCAGCGACGCAAGAACCTAATGCGGGTCTATCGAAGTGGAAGGCTGGGCGCGTCTGATCGCGCGATTACGCGAGGCTTGTTGATAGCGATACAGGATGCCCTATCGACAAGACCTCCAATATAGCTACAATACCATTTAAGAGGAGTGTCGATTGCGCATGAGTTCGGATGAGAATAAAGCTGTTGATTTTGTTTTAGTGCGCAGGATGACAGATCGTGAAGTTGTGTGCCTCCTGTTGGATAGGTTCCCTGATGTCCGTGACCGTGTGTGCCCGGAGGAGTGCGATCTTGAGCTATCTACCATCGTCTATGACTCCTTTGCAACAATAGTGATTGAGAGAGCAGACGACCCTGGGTTCATTCAATCCGTCGCGTTTTTTATTGACGAGCTTGCGGAAAACAAGGACCCGTTGGTTCAGGAGGTCTTGATTATTTGCCTCCTTGAGGGAATTGCTGCAGAGGAGAAAGTTGCTCGAATGATCGAACGCAGAATGACCCCACATTCCAGGAGCCTGCTTCACGAGGTTGAAACCAAGATCTACGGTCGCGTACCACCTGCTGAGGGCCAGAGAGACGGCGACAGGTCTAAGCACTAGCTTTCGGCAGTCCTCTGCCATCTAATACCAATCTTGCGAGCATCTGCCAGTGTCTCGGATGCGGTCGATATCCTTGTCGAATCTTGATCGCATAACATCTTGACACCCCGAGCACCGATCGAATCGCGGAAATCGTGACGCTACGCAGCAAGGGCTGGATTGTCCCCGAGAAGAGTTCCGGTGTTAGCCAAGTCGGCTGATCGCCTTCCTTCCAAGAATGCTGTGCTAACGCATTTTTGCGAGCCGTGGTGGCTCGCCTCTTTTGGGCTTGTGGGCCGTTCGCAGTCAGTCGGCCAATCCGAGCTGCGTTCAACATATTCTTGGTCGACGTCGGCAGACCGCATTGCACACAGGTCTTGCTCTCACTCCGAATTCTCTTTCCACATCCGGGACAGAGATTTTCGGTCGGCTGTGCCACGCGCAGGGTCGTTTCGGGTGAACCACCTTTAGCTGCGCGTCTGTGAGCTTGGGTCAAGTGCGTCGGTGCATGCGTGCTCTGTGTTCGCCTCTGAATAGTTGACCAGAATTGCTTGGCGATCCATTCCGCCACAGGAGCGACTTCTCGCCTCCAGATCGACGCTGTTTCAGACAGACGGACGGCGAATGGAGCCATCAATCGACAGTTGCCGTCCCTCTGTTCGAAAAACCATTCACGCTTTAATGGCTGCCGAGTGATCCAATCGAGGACGTACGAATCTACGGCAGAGCGAACCGGCTCCATAATGTCGCACGCGAGACTGTCGCGAGCTGGAGTGTCGACGTGCAGAACACCGAGTCCAGTATCCAGCCCCAGTGCGGCAGCGGCCAAGCGAGACTCGGATTCTAGGATGCAGTACAGATAGTTCAGAATCGCGTTGGCCGGATTCGCAGCAAGTCTGGGCGATCCGGTAAGGGGTGAAACACGAGCCCCGAAGCTCTTCCAATGTTCGGGAACTCGCGCTAGGTCTGTTTTCGGAAAGCTGATTGGCAATGTGCTCCACGCCGACCAGTACGCGCGTGCGGCTTGTGACTCGATCAGCCTAATTGTGGAGAGGCTGTCAGCTTGCGGCAGTTCTGCCTTGTAACGCGCAATGATGTCGGCAGTCGAAGAGTCGAGAAGCTTGTGGTGTGCGACTTGCTCTTGTCCAGAAAGCTTTTTGCTGATCAGATCTCGCGCGATCCGCAGAGCTGCACCATTTGAGATTGAAAGACTCTGAGAACGCCTAAGTTTGGAATCCGAAGATCGAACCGGGCCGGTTGTCGCGAGCACTGAGCCGTCCCGATCAAGCATCACAAAGCTCGCGTCCTGATCTGCCAGCCAACGGAGCGCTGCAAGTGAGACCATTCCGTCTGAGCCAATGACGACGACCCTTCGGAGACCGTGTCCAACTCGCGGGAAGCGGCCTTGACGACGATCACTTGCAATTCCGTCTTCAAGGACTAAATGTCCCCGATCCACGCGCATAGTTGTATCTGTTCCCACGTCACGGGCTCCAGGTCGATTAAGTGTAGGTTGACGAGAGTCAATGCAATATCAGAAGCGTTTGAATCGTCCTTGCTTGTTAGGTGTTGCCTTGTCGAAACATCCGACTCCTTTAGATCATATTGTCGGATAAGCTTCCGAAGGATAGGGCGAAGGCTCTTCACAATCCGCAGTCGATATCCTAGAATCTCTTCGTTTGTAACGAAGCCTTTTTCAGCAGTCATGATCCTTTCGACAGGAGACCACATAATACGGGAGATGCGCCAGTTGATAGAACTCAATTGCTCGTAATCAGCCGGATTCTGCATTGCGGGCGGTAATGCACGCTTCAGCACAGTCACCTGGAACTCGTCGCGACGCCCATCATAGTCGGATGGGGGTTCCCAATGACGCAGCCACTGGTCATCGAAGAAATCTAGAGGCATGGTCAGCGGGACGACGTAATCAAAATAAAGCAGCGTCTCCTTTAGAGATGTAACTGACGTTTGAATTCGTGCATGACGCGTCGCTACCAGCAATTTACCAGAGTGGGCACCCAGAGTGTCAGGCGCAGCCGCTCCCCATAGTGAGCGAGCAAATGGCGAAAGCAATCAAGGAGAGGACAGGGAGTCTTTCGCATCTATGCCACCCTCCTTCGAAAGGAAGCCTTGGGAAAAAGTTCTCGTTGCCGGAAGCCGTTGAGGACAGCAATCAATATTTCGAGCGAAGTCACTGTGAGTTTAGACTCCCAGTTGTGCATCCAATGTGCCCAGAAAGGAAGATCCTCATGGTCAGGGCCACTGACATGCGACGAATGCAATCCGAAAACTTCTATACCATGTCCTTCCGCGTAACCGATCTGCCAAGCCGTATCCATCCCGTAATTTGGAAGCAATACAATAACCACGTCACTGTCCCGGAGTAGATCAACTGCCATTTGTCGAGCTTTGAACGAGGCTTTCCAAGAGATCTCGCGATCGGACGGAATTCCAAGGTCGCGGGTGATTTCATCCTTGGGGATTATCACGTTTTTAGCGTAGTCACTCAAATTGCTCCTGCGGATAGCATTCATCGCGGCGTCATTTTTGAAAGAACCACCAACATAAACAGTTTTGTCTTTGCAACGAGTGAACAATTCACTCATGCTATTGGCGCTAAAGCGATTTTGCCAGCCATGCATAAAGTTCTGGTCGAAGCGACGGCGGTTCACTCTCCTCTCGTCCAAAGAGCCCCCAGGATCTTGCGTTAATCCGAGTATTCGAAGGCCGTTTGCTTCCGCGTAGCCGATCTCCCATGCGGAATCGAGACCATATCTATCGAGATCGACTATCAGGCATTGGCTTTGCTCGATTGCAGAAATGCACAGCTTACGTATGGTCGCAGAATCGGGTTTTCTGCCATCGGCTCGTGCTGCGTTTTGGACTATGCTTTCTGGAAGCTTTACCAAGTAGCCTTCGGCTTCTAGCGCATCACACACTCTGCTGTTTCGTGAGTGGTTGCTGTGGGGTGCTGCCCAATATAATGTGATACGGTTCGTTGCATTTACACCGGGTGGTTTTTCTGTTGTTTCCTGACCCGCGTCCAGAGAACCCGGCGTGAGTCCCAATACCTTTTCGACATCTTTCACTTCCCGACGCAAAACGTCCTCACCACGAGCCATCTTCGCCAGGGTTCTCAGGCTTATTGTGTGGCCCTGGGGGGCCAGGTGTTCAAACAACGTGTCCAGGTCCCAACGCTTTTCCTTTAGGGCCATCTCTAGTTTATGTGGGTCCACTCTCCGGCATCGGTCCGTCATGGGATTACATTTTCCCGCAATCTCGTGCGTCTTCGTGCTATTTTCCCGCAAGGTTCACGGTTACTGCGTCGAAAAAAAGTGAGAATGCCGCAGTCTGCACGACTACACGTAGACAAAATGCGTGTAGCGAGCGAGTCTAACACCCGTGGTGCGAGATATAAAGGAGGACACGATGTCAATCTTCAGAGACTGTCTCGATGGGATTCGGAGGTTGGTGGAAACAGATGATCAGGAGAGAAAAATAACTGGGCGTCCGCCAGCAGATCCGAGAACTGAGCCGACTACCTACACACCGCCTCCAAAAGTCGAACCGTATTTTAAAGGCTAGAGTGCAGGTATCACCGTGAAATGCAGCGTCACAAATTCTCAAAGGAGGAAACAACTATGAAGTGGGGAAAGGTGTTTGGCGTCACGAGAGAGACCCACGTTACCGGAACGAACGCTTCGTCGCATGAAGGGCCTGGGTTTCACTCTACAACCGAGGTTCACAGCATCAAGGTGAGGGACTATATCACTGACCCAAGGTGACCGCGATCGGACGACGGTTAGCGATAACAGTCACACGATCTGGAACTCAAACGACAACAATCAACAAAGCCTGGGCTTTCGCTGGGCAATCGGGGGCTAAGGCATTCCGGTAGCCCCCTTTCTTCTTGAATCGTGGCCACGAGCTTGAGCGATCCAACTTACGCCTCCGCTCCCCGAGCAGTGGGGAGCAGAATCCAGACGGGGGTGCATATTCCCTCCCTTCCTGTTCTCACCCCCCCAACGGTTTGTCCCACCCTCTGGAAGTCCTTACACTTTGAAACGGAAGAACTGGTCAGACGCGCCCGAAACCGGGGGCTTTCGCGGGGGCTAACTCGACGGGCGGAGACAACTTTAGACGGGTCTAGGCGGGGTTAGACGGGTAATGCGAAACGTGCTGTAAATGGCTGTCAATAAAGGGAAAGCCTCGTAAATAGGAGGTTCGGCGCTAGTTCCGACCGGGGGCTCAAAATCCGCCGGTACTTAGTACCTTGGGGGTTCGACTCCCCCTCCCGGCACCATTTTCAATTAAGGCTCAGAGCTATTGACTCACCGAGGCTCCCGACGAGTCGAAGGTTTCGGGCGGGTCGAAGAAGCACTTGTGCCATAGGGCGGAGTCAGAGAGCGTGCCGGCACGCCAATCTTGCAGCGTGGGGACGGTGGCGGCGATCATGCCTCCGTCGACCGAATCGAAGATCACTACCATGCCTGCTACTTCCTGCGGTTTCGCCGTCAGCTGCGCAAAATTCCTCTCGAACAGGAATTTGGTGAACTCCAGCCGCTCTGAGCTGGTTTCCTTGGCCTTCTCGTCGGTGTTCTGGACGGAGAGGATCTTTACGTTTTTTCCGCGTAGCGGAGCCCAATCTCCCGGGAACTGCGCCGTCTCTTCGCGGGTCACGTGGAACAAATCCTGCGCGGACTTGAGCGCTGCGGCGGCGGGCGCGTCGGTGTCGGGGATGCCTTCCGGCATCTCCAGGCTGTTGCGCCAGATCCATCCACGAGAGAGGCCGGAGATGCGAACGTGCACCCAGTCGGCGGTGTAATCGAGCATCTCGAACTCGTCGTGCAGGCTGGCGAGGAACAGCGGTTTGGCGGTCAGGCTGGGAGAGGCAACCACCGGTGTGCCAGATTTTTTTACCGCAACGAGATTGTTGGGGTGAGCCTGATTCCTGAGGAGTTCCTCGAGGCTGGCGGCTTCCGCGCGCACCGTGCTGTCGCTTTTGTCGCTACTCGGCGGCAGCGAGTTTTGCGCCTGAGCCGCCAGACCCTGGCTCAGAGAGGAAGAGAAATCGCCGGCGCTTTGGGGGAATTTGGGTGTGGGGGCCGAGATGGACGGCTCTTCCTCGGCAGGTTTTTCAGCGGAAAGTTCTTGCGGTAGTGGTTGCTTGGTGCTGGCTGCAACCTCCGGCTGATTCGCGGCGGGCCGCGAGGCGAGCTGCTCGGCGAGCTGATCCAGAATGTCCGACTCGATGCGGCCATTCGAAGTGATTAGCTGATATCCGGAGTGGGACGCGACGGGATCTTTGTACCACGCGGTCACTTTCACGCTGACTCGAACGCGCGCTCCGCCCGCGGGATTCGTAGTCACCTCGACCGTGGCCTGATAGTAGGCGCGGTCGTAGCGGTCCAGCGGATGCTCTCCGGGCTGCGCAAAGCCTTCGAGAGAAGGAAGCCGGCCAGCCACAGTTGACTGAAGCGTGCGGAGCGCTTTCTCGACCACAACTTTGGATTGAGGGAATACGCGCTCGTTGGCGCCGGTCTGGGCGCGAGCGGCCGGTGCAGCGGAACCGCTAACCACAAGAAGAAGCAGTCCGAGCGCGCCGCGCATTGAGCCCTTGGCGTTCATGGGATCTGCTCCAGTTGGTCGCGCAACATCCATCCATGCTGGCCTTCGTGAGTTTCGACGCCAAACCAGTACGGCGTAGAAATCACGATCAATACTTCGGTTCCCGCAGGCAGGGTCTGCAGGACGCTAGCTGTGTGGAAGGGCGCGGATTTCAGCGGCGCTCCAGGAGATTTCACAATCCGCTGGACCTGCTGGCGCAGGGAGTGAACCCTCTCTTCGAGGGTCTGCGGTGGAGTCTGCGGGGACGACTCCCCGACTGGCGATGACGGTGCGACGCCGGACTTAGTTGTGGGGGGTGGCGTCGCTACCGAGGAAGACTCATCGCGCAAGGTGATTCTGGACGTTTTATCCGCGGACGCCCTTTCTTTCTGCGCCTCAATGGCCTGGCTTCTCATTACGTCGATGGCTTCAAGGCGGTCACGAATATCTTTATATTCCGCGCTCTCGACCGAACCGTTTGAGGGATGCGCGACATGCCGGAAGTCTTCGACGAAGCGGGCGTCGATGCGCAGCACCGTGTTTTTATCGCCCTGTGGTTGAATGACATACCGCACCGCAAGCGTGCCCACGTCGCTGCTGTTTTTGAAATTTCTGGGGTCGAGGGCTTTCTGGCGCACTTTGTAGAACACGCGGCCGCCCTCGGTCCACTCCACGAACACGGAAGTGGAACTGGCCGAATTGGCGCCAGCGATGTACTCGTCTTTGTTGTACTCCTTGGTGCCCCGAATGATGCCGTTCTGAACTACATCCTGTACCACCTGGGCGACTTCGGACTCAGGGAACGGAACATTCACGATCAGGCCTGTGCCGTATTGCGTAGTGTCTTTTTCACGGGCCGCAAGCTGGCAGGGTAGGGACAAGAGGATTGCAACCAGCCAGAATTTCCACAGCGGAATCGAAGTGGTGCTTGTGGCCGGTGGGCCAAGTCGAATCCCCTGCGGCTGAGCTTTCGAGTGAAACACGAAACTCCCCCCTGATTGGCAAAGAGTCTCAACTATGGGCAGCAGCTGTCAACTCCAGGCGCATGGGCTGGACTGTGGTGAAAAAGCGAGGATGTGACTGTTGGTCGCGCGACAATCCGGAGACATTGTAAAAAAAATGTAAAAAAAACTTGGCGCGCCTCTTGAAACTGTGAACGGCGGCGTAGTAGCATCCGTTCCCGGTACGGTGGTAGGACCCAACTCCGTAGGCAAGAGGAAAACTGGTCCTGACCTGAATCATGCATGGCGCAAGGGGTTGCGCTCTGCATGGGGTTTCGTAATGGCTGTGATTCTCGCTTTCGCATTCGTGGGATGCGGTAGTTCCTAAAACTGAAAGTCTGACCTTGGGAGTGAGGCATGCGCATGGGAACGCATTGTCGTCGTCTTTGGGGAGCCCTGCCGTCCGGGAAGCATCTGGTCGCGGCGGCGCTGGGCATAGTTTTCTTCCTCTTGAGCAGCAACCAGAACGCCAATGCCTTGCCTGCATTCGCGCGCAAGTATGGCCTTCGCTGCTCCGCCTGTCATGAATCCTGGCCGATGCTGAACTACTTCGGACAGAAATTCAAAGACAACGGCTATCAGCTAATGAATGATCGCGATTCGCCGATCTGGCAGAATCCGGGCTATTGGCCGGTCACGTTCCGCATCACGCCGATCTGGCACCGCGTGAGCACGGATAAAGTTTCAGTGGATACGTATCCGGGTGGAGGCAATACGACGCCGAACGGATCTACGGTGGCACGGATTACAGCCTCCGGTTTCGACCTTAGCGGCCTGGATTTCCACACCGGCGGCACACTGGAAAAGAACTTCTCGTTCTATGTGCTTCCATCTTCGAACAACGCCGCGTCCTTCCACTTCGAGTCCGTGATGGCCCGGCTAGACAACTTGTTCGGCAGCCCCTGGCTGAACATAAAGCTGGGCAAGTTCGAACTGGACAACATGCTGTCCGAAAAGCGAATCCTCACGCTCACCGGCAATGGCGGCATTTACCAGCTCTATCACTTCCGGCCGCCGGGCGATGGAAACGTCTTCGGCCAGATGGGCGACAACCAACTTGGCGTCGAGTTGATGGGGCACTCGTGGGATGACCGTACGCGCTACTCCGCGGCCTTGCTCAGTTCAGAGGACGGCCAGGTTGGTTTGCCGTACGGCAACGCTTACACAGGATTTTTCACCTTCAGTCAGGCCTTCGATGCGGGCAAGATGGGCGTGGACCGCATTGGCGCTTATGCCATGTTGGGCGAAGCTCCGACGTACTACCGGACATCGGGCGGCGCCCCGCTGGGCTCCGGCGCGGGTATCAGCAACAAGTCGTTCAACCGCGAAGGCGTGTTCGGCCTGTTGTACTTCGGCCCGCATGTCGACGTGCAGTTCGTCACGCAGCATGGTTGGGATAACGCGTGGTTCGGGCAAGGCTACGGCGATTTAATTGGTGGCACCGGACCGAACAACAACGTGCCGGGGACAACCTTGCCTGTTGGATCGCAAGCGCCGACGTGGAACGGGGTGACGATCGAACCTCACTACGTGTACAGCCCGCAGCTGATCTTCATCGGGCGGTATGAAACGATCCGCAGTTCACGACAGGCCGATGGCGCGGCGTACACCGGGACTGGGTCGAACCAGATTACGGGCCCCACTCCCTCGAACTTCGGCAATCTCTCCACTTACACTGTCGGCTACCGCTACAACCCGTTCATGACCAGCCGCGCTGGATTCGCCTGGCATAACGAGTGGAACTGGCTGCATCAGGATGGTACCGGCGTGCTCGTCGGTGGGCCGGCTGGATCCAGCATCAACACAACCGAACTGCTGATGGGTTTTGACTTCGACTTCTAAAGGGACAATTCCAAGAGGGATAGATATGCGGAGAAGCTTACTTAAGTGGTCGCTTATAACCGGCGCGGTCGCCGCGCTCGCGCTTCCTCTGACATCTTCGGCGCAGCTTACCAATCAGGATCTCGAAACGCGCTTAGGAACGGAGTCGCACGTCGGAAACATCACGGGGCATGCCAAGGACGCAGCACAGCCATACCGCAGGTACTGCGTGGGTTGCCACGGCGAGTTAGGGGACGGCGAGGGCGAGAATGCTCCCTGGGTCGATCCCAAGCCGCGGAATTTCCAGCTAGGTATCTTTAAGTGCCGCTCCACTCCGACTGGGACCTTACCCACCGATCAGGATCTGTTCGACACGATCGCGCGCGGTTTGGATCGGTCGGGAATGCCGCAGTGGAGCACGTTTACCAAGCAGGAACGAGCGGACCTGGTGGCGTGGGTGAAACACTTTTCGCCGCGCTTCGCCAACGAGAAGCCCGGTGCTCCAATCGATATTCCGGCGGAGCCCGAAGTCACTGCTGACCGCATCAAAGCCGGGCGCGAGGTGTTCGCGCGCGTGCAGTGCTGGAAATGCCATGGTGTCGCCGGAAAGGCCAACGGCCCCTCGGCTGCGACGTTGACCGACGATCTCGGCCGTCCGATTTTGCCGTACAACTTCACCGAGGGTTCCCGGCCGAAGTGCGGCGACACGGACCGTGACATTTACCGAATTTTCATGACTGGCCTCGATGGCACTCCAATGCCGTCATTCGCCGACAACATCAAGCCGGAGGAGGCGTGGGATCTGGTTTTCTATCTGCGCACGTTTATGCGGCAGAACAGTAAAGAGAAGCAGATGGCCAAACAACTCGGGCTGAAGCCCGTCGATCCCAACGCTCCGGCCGGACAGCAATAGAGGAGATGGATCGCGACCAAGTTTGCAGTTCCCAAGGAGGCTTTATGAGGAATCGATACACTTTCGCAGCAATGCTATCCGCGGCGGTCCTAGTCTGCAGTGCGGCATGGATCTTGAGCCAGAAAGTCAACGCAGCTGGGGAAGGCAAGATTACCGGGACGGTCAAACTCGACGGCGCGGCTCCCCACATGAAGGGCATCGACATGTCGAAGGACCCTTACTGCGATAAGGCCCACGCCAACAATCCCGCTCACCTCGAACAAGTCGTGGTGGGGGCCAACGGAGGTTTGCAAAATGTGGTTCTGTACATCTCCGATGGCCTGACGGGCGGTGCACTCACTGAGGTACCCAAGGAAGTGCCGGTATTCGACCAGAAGAATTGCATGTATACACCGCACGTGTTGGCGATGGATGCGGGCCAGACTTTTAAGGTGACGACCAGCGATCAGACCACCCACAACATTCATCCCAACCCGAATCCGATGACCGGCAACATTCCGTGGAACCAGTCTCAGCCACCGGGAGCCGCGCCGGTCGAGAAGAGCTGGAAAGCAGTGGAAATGATCCCGGTAAAGTGCAACATCCATCCTTGGATGAATGGGTGGCATGTAGTGGTGAAAGGGCCGTACGCAACCACCGATGGGGATGGAAATTACACCATCAACAACGTGCCTCCCGGGAGCTATACGGTGACTGCATGGCAGGAACTCTACGGCACCCAAACGCAAAAGGTGACAGTCGCGGCGGGCAAAGCGGGAACCGCCGATTTTACTTTTAAGGCCAAGTAAGGAGAGTCGAATCAGTCGGAAACCGCCGCAGCAAATCCTGCGGCGGCGGCTTTGAAGCAAGCTGTCGAGGCCGGATGGCAAGTCCGGCCGGAGGGCGAAGCATCATGGCGAAATTCTTTGCGATCACCATCGTCGTAATCGCGATTCTTTCCGCGATCCCCATCCTGCGCAATACCTACCATCCGGTGGAGGACGTTTCCAGCCACGGTCAAGCCATTGATGATCAGTTGGCGGACACCATGTGGGAGGCCGGACTTTCATTCCTCGCCTCCCAGATTCTCTTGGCGTGGTTCATCTGGCGATTCTCCGCCAACAAACCCGGCGATGAGTCGAAGAAGTTTCCCGGCGGGGCCAAAGGGCTGGTAATGGCCGCCATTATCCTTGTCGGCGTGGAGGTGTTCGCGCTCGGGATTTTCGGCGTCAAAGCCTGGGCCAGCATCTACTTCACGCCACCCGGCGCCAACGCCATGCCGATTCAAGTGCAGGCCGGGCAATTTGCTTTCTATTTTCGCTACCCGGGACCCGATGGGACCTTGGGCCCGGCGCATCCGGAAAAGATCAGTGAGGCCACGCAGAATTTCTTTGGTCTCGACCAGGACAACGATCAGGATTCCAAAGATGACCTGGTGACGGCCGAGATGGCGGTTCCGGTGAACCGTGAAATCCGCTTGCTCATGCACTCCAAAGATGTGAGCCATTCTTTCTATGTCCCGGCGTTGCGAATTCATCAGGATTTCGTGCCGGGCCTGGATCTTCAGATTCACTTCACGGCAACGAAAGTGGGCAGGTATGAAATTGTGTGCAGCCAGCTTTGCGGGCTGGGGCATTACAACATGAAGGCATATCTCAGCGTGCTGTCTCAGCAGGACTTTGACGACTGGCTCAAGAAGCAACAAGCAATGCAGTAGGGCAAGCCATCTGCAGTCGGTTGTTGGATAGAGATCTCTCTTCGAGGTGAGCGCATGCACGACACGTCACACGCGGCAGCACATCACGGGCCTCCAACGAGTTTCATCCGGAAACACGTTTTCAGCCTGGATCACAAGGTGATCGGTAAGCAGTACTACGGTCTGGGCCTGGTCGCTGTGTTCATCGGCATGGTGCTTTCCTGGCTCATGCGCATCCACCTGGGCTGGACCAACGCCGCGATTCCGGGACTGCATTTACTTTCCAAGACCGGCGCGCCCGGGGACGTCATGACTCCGGAGTTGTACCTGCAAGTAATGACCATGCATGCGACCTTCATGGTCTTTTTTGTGCTGACGGTTGCACCCTTCGCGGCGTTCGGCAATTTCTTTATCCCCATCCACACGGGCGCGGAGGATATGCCATTCCCGCATTTCAACATGATGTCGTTCTGGACGACATTCGTGGCGTTCTGCGTCATGACTCTGTCGTTCTTTGTGCCGGACGGCCCAACCCTGGGAGGTTGGACCCAGTACGCACCACTCAGCGCCCTGGGGAAGGCCGCGGGGCCCGGCCAGGGAGCGGGCGTGGTGATCTGGGCAACCTCGATCGCCATCTTCTGCGTGGGCCAGTTGTTCGGGTCGTTGAATTTTATTCCCAATATTCTGGACCTGCGCTGCAAAGGCATGAGCATGTGGCGATTGCCCCTTCCTACCTGGGCTTGGTTCATCACCTCGTGCATGGGCCTGACGTCGTTCTCGGTATTGATGCCGGCCTGCATCCTGCTCATTCTCGATCACGTCGCCGGGACAAGCTTCTTTGTGGCTTCGAACCTGGTGCTAAACGACCAGTTGCAGCCGCACTCGGGTGGATCGACTCTGCTCTGGCAGCACCTGTTCTGGTTCTTCGGACACCCCGAGGTATACATCGCGATCGTGCCCGGCATGGGCATTGTGTCTCATGTTCTGATCACCAACATGCGCAAACCGATGCTGAGCCATCGCGTGATGGTGTACAGCATGGGCGCCCTGGCCGTCCTCAGTTACATGGTCTATGGCCACCATATGTTCGTCAGCGGGATGAATCCGTTCTCCTCGCTGGTGTTCTCTTTCCCCACCCTGATGATTACCATCCCGTCTACCATCATCGTTTTGATCTGGATTGGGAGCCTTTACGGTGCGAAGTTGCGCACTAACGCTGCGTCGCTGTTTGCGCTGGGATTTATTTCGGTGTTCATCACCGGCGGGGTGAGCGGGTTCTTCCTGGCGCAGCCGTCGATCCAGATCCTGCTGCACGCGACCTACTTCGTAGTGGCGCATTTCCACTTCACGATGGCCATTGCGGCGGTCTTCGGCATCTTCTCCGGAACGTACTTCTGGTTCCCGAAGATGTGGGGACGGATGATGAACGACACCCTGGGTAAGGTCCACTTCTGGTTGACCTTCGTCGGCGTCTACGCCATCTTCATGCCGATGCACTACCTGGGACTGGCGGGGAATGTGCGGCGCTACCAGGCCTTTGTGGTGGATTACATGCAGCCGCTGATCGGCGTGCACCAGTTCATCACGGTGGCAGCGTTGTTCACCGGTGCGGTCCAATTGATTTTCATTTACAACTTTATTCACAGCCGCTTCTACGGCGAACCTGCGCCCGAGAATCCCTGGCAGGGTACCTCGCTGGAGTGGTCCATTCCTTCGCCTCCGCCGCACGACAACTTCGGGGGGCGACATGTGATCGTTTATCACGATCCCTATCAGTATGGCGTGAAGAGTTCAGTGGGTGATTACGTCATGCAAGATTCGCCCGAACAGGTGAAGACCATAAACGAAGAGCCGTAAGACGAAAAACGATCCTGCAATTTGCATGAAGGAGTTCAGTACCCGATGGCTACCACCGTCCAGCAACCGCCCAAGCTAGAACCGCGTCGCTCCCCGCAGCCGGGATCTCCCGGCAACGGGGGCTTCGGGAATCTGGTTCCGAACGACGGCAATTTGCCGGCGGTCCGGGAGTACGCACCGCCGCCGTCCAAAACAGGGATCTGGGTGGTGCTGGCCGCAATCACCATGAGCTTTGCCGCCTTTACCAGCGCGGTGTTCGTCCGGCAAGGAGCGGCACCAGACTGGCATCACCTTACGCTGCCCGGTGTCCTTTACTGGAACACTTTGGTGCTGCTGGCTAGCAGCGTCACTCTGGAATTGGCGCGCCGCCGGGTTGCGGTTTTCATGGGCGGTCCAAGAACTCTCGATCGGCGTCCGGCGCGCTGGCTGTATGTTACTGCCTTCCTCGGCCTGGTTTTTGTTGCTGGCCAATATGCGGCTTGGCTGCAGTTGCGTTCGCAGGGCCTGTATCTGGCCACCAATCCAAACAGTTCCTTCTTCTATTTGCTGACGGCAATCCATGGGCTGCACGTGCTGGGCGGGTTGGTGGGTTTGACCTACGTGATCCGTAAACTGAACCGGGTCGTCCTGCGGCGCAGCACGCTGGATAGCTTCTCCTATTATTGGCACTTCATGGGCATTCTCTGGGTGTATTTGCTATTGCTGCTGTGGATGAAGCTGTAAATCCATACGACACAGGAGGCATTGTGAGCGAAGCACATTTGACCATGGGAGCACATACGGCTCCTCCGATGGAGGCACCGCCATTTGCGATGCCTTTCAAGAAGTTGGCGATGTGGCTGTTCATCATGTCAGACGTAATGACGTTCGCTGCCTGTGTGGCAGCTTACTCATTCCTGCGAAATGCCACGCCCGACTGGCCAAGACCTTTCCACGGGGTCACCAACGTCGCTGTCATGACCGTCATCATGCTGACCAGCAGCTTGACCATGCTGATGGCGCTCCAGGCCTCCAAGGCGAATGACAAGGCGGGCGCTTTTCGCTGGATGATGATCACGGCGGGCGCCGGCGTTATCTTTACCGTGCTGCACATTCGCGATTGGATGGGAATGATCGACCAGGGCGTCGGCCTTTTTCACAATCCCTGGGGGCCAGCGGCCTTTGGGGCTGCCTTCTATAGCATCACCGGGTTCAGCCTCCTCCACATTTCGGTCGGTACGATTGCACTGATTATCATTGCAATCCGCTATCAGGGAGGCCGGTATAACGCCGACGATGTCGAATTGTTTAGCCTTTTCTGGCAATTCATCAGCCTGGTCTGGCTATTTATCGTCCCCCTCGTCTATCTGATGAACCTGGCACGCTAGGGTCGAGGAGATTGAAGAGATCATTGCAGAGATCAAGGAGCGAAACCCATGACGACCGCTGAGGGAAGTGGAATGAAGAAATACCTGGCCGTTTATGTCGTCCTGTTGGTGATTACGGCCGTGCAGTTCTTCATCGGCTATCAGAACATCGAGGGGTCGCAGATGGTGGTGCGGTTTCTGACATTTGCCGTCATCGAGACCATCCTTGTAGTGGTATTCTTCATGAACTTAGGTGCGGAGAACCGTGCGTTTATCAAGTTCTTCGTTTATTTCATGCTTTTCGTGCTTGCCACCATGAACTATATCTGGACCGACAGCTTCCGGTTGCTGGTGTTCCGGGTTACAGGCTACATGCCAACCTAGTTGCATGAGGTGCTCAATGCGTGAATCGCGGGTTCGGATGGTATGGCTGGCGTTGGCAGGACTGATCCTGTTGCTGACGGCTGCGCCGGCGTTCTCCCAGAGTTGCGCGCTCTGTTACACTCAAGCGGCTTCTTCGGGCTCTCGAATGATTCAGGCATTGAAAAGCGGGATCTTGATCCTAATCGTTCCTCCCACGCTCGCGTCCGTCGGCATGATTTTTGTAGTGCATCGCAAGAATAGTCAGGTTCGACGTACCGAGAACGACGGCGACTCCGAGCAAGACTGGTAAAAATGGCTACTACAAACATCATCGCAAACCCGGTTTTCGTGCAGAGCCTGAAGTCGAAGCTCCGTGACTATCTCACCCTCACCAAGCCGGAAGTGAATCTGCTGATTTTGATGACCACGTCCGCGGGCTATTACCTGGCTTCGCGTGGACCGATGCAGGTCCTCGGCTTGATCAACACATTGGTGGGAACGCTCCTGGTCGCGAGCGGAACGGCGACGCTGAACCAGTGGATGGAGCGCACGTGGGATGGCCAGATGCGCCGGACAGCCTCTCGCCCCCTGCCTTCGGGGAGAGTGAGTAGTTCTGAGGCGTTCTGGCTGGGAATGCTGATGAGCGTCGCAGGCGGCCTGTATCTTGCGCTCACGGTGAATCGCCTCTCGGCGATGCTGGCGATCTTCACCTTGTTATCGTATCTCCTTGTCTATACGCCCCTGAAGCGGAAGACTCCGCTGTGCACGGCGCTGGGTGCGATTCCTGGGGCGATGCCGACGTTGATCGGCTGGGCTGGCGCCTCGGCGTCGGTGGATCGGAATGCCTGGTTTCTCTTCGCTCTGCTTTTCTTCTGGCAGTTCCCGCATTTCCTGGCGATCGCTCTCATGTACCGCGAGGATTACGCGCGCGCCGGCTATCGAATGCTTCCCAGCTTTGACCTGGATTCACGATTCACCCGCGCAGAAATTCTGGGCTTCACTGTGCTGCTGATCGCGACCACGATGCTGCCGGTGGTAAACCGCGTCACGCCCGTGTATTTGATCTTGATGGCACTGGCGGGCACCTACTTCCTTTATTACGTGATGAGGCTGATGCGGTCCACCTCGCGCGTATTCGCCCGCAACGTGGTTCATGCCTCGGTTCTGTATCTGCCGCTCGTGCTCGCAATGATGATCGTCTACAAGCGCTAACCCCCTTAACCACAAAGGGCGCGAAGGCACACGAAGGGAAAATCGAAAAAGCGCAGGCCTTCGTGTTACTTCGTGTCCTTCGTGGTCAAGGTTTTCTAGGCTGTCTTGTCAAACTGAGCCACTACCTGCATGTTGCCGGCATTGACTTCAGTGGAGACCTCTGTGTGTAATCAGCGAGTTGGGTGAGCCTGTCGGGATTTAAATGCGCCAGAAACTTGTATTCGCCCTGTCCGTTGCGCTCGTGGGTGGCATCATCGTGTCGACCCGCTTCCATGAAGTCGACATCCCGGTCTGGCGCTTCTTCGGTGGAGCAGGAGGCGTAGATCCGGCATCGCTGCATCTGGATGGCGAGTTCGTGGAGAGCAATCTGGGCACCGCCCGCGAGCCGGACGGCTCTTACACGGTGCGCCTGCTCGCGCAGCAATATTTGTTTGTGCCGCATTGCATCGAGGTTCCTGCCGGGGTTCCGGTACGATTTCGCGTCACCAGCTCCGACAACGTTCACGTGATCAATCTCAGCGGAACGGAGGGGACCGTACGAGCGATTCCGGGTACGGTCACCGAGGCCAACTTCAAATTTCCGCAGGCGGCGGAATTCGACGCGCCTTGCCGCGAATTTTGTGGACCGGGGCACTTTGCCATGCGAGCCCACGTGCGCGTGGTCCCGCAGGATCAGTTGGCCAATCTGCGACTTGACCAAAGGAGGAGTTGTGACGCGCCCTGAACGACCACATCGCGCGCTTCTTCTTGTGGGGCTGCTTTGTTGCGGACTGCCTCTGCTTCTGCGGGGCAGCCCAGCCGATAACGATCAACCGCCGGTTCGCGTATCCTCCGACGTGGCATGGACGCACGAGACCGTGCAGCTCGCTTCCAACGGAGATGCCTTTCGCGGATCGCTGATCGGCCGCCAGTGCGCCCATTGCCACGGGAGCGAAGGCTTTAGCTCCGAGCCGACGATCCCCAATCTGGCCGGAGTCGACCGGCTGTCGACTTGGAAACAACTGGAGGACTTTCATTCCGGCAAGCGCAGTTCGCCGGTAATGCAGCCGATTGCCTTGATGCTTACAGCGAAAGATGCCGCCGACCTGGCGGCCTATTTTTCCATGCTGCCCACGTTTCCAGACCCACAGGATAATCGTGTGTTCCCGCAGGCGATGCCGGATCCGGTGAAATCTCGGGAGGCCGAGAAGCTGATCGTCTTTGGGGACGGGCATCGCGGCCTGCCGCCGTGCCAGGCTTGTCACGGCCCGGTGGGCTACTTGAAGGGAGCGCCGTCGCTGGCAACGCAGAACGCCCACTATCTGCTGAGCCAGTTGCAGCACTTCTCCGATGGCACTCGGACGAACGATATCAATGTGGTGATGCGCAGCATCGCGAAGCAGCTGACCCAGGAAGAGAAAGCAGCAATCTCGGAATACTATGGCGCCGGCCGAGGACCTTCCGCTGGAGAGGCGCATCCTGCCCTGCCTTAGCGGGTGGCGAGCAAGCGCTGCACTACCCCAGCCGTGAACCGGGCTACGGGCGAACCTTTTCCAGCAGGCGGGGTGGAGTAGAAGTCTGCGCCAATGCGCGGAATATTTCCTTGGTGAGCACGCCACAGGTCTGCGTACAGGTCGAGAAATGCTCCTGCGACTCGATCCCAGCGGAAGTCGAATGCGGTCTCGAGCGCGCGCGCAATTTTTTGTTCCCGCAGGTCGTGATTGAAGACAGCTTCCTGCGCTGCTTGAGAGAATGACGCCGCCTCCGCTGGAACGGTCCACGCGTTACTGGGATCGGCGTACGACCGCACGCCGCCGCGCTCTGGAACGACGACCGGCAATCCCGACGCCATAGCCTCGAGCGGTGCAATTCCGAACGGTTCGCGCGGGTTGGGGTGCAGGAATACGTCGCAATTGGCGTAGATTCGCGCCAGTTCTTTGCGGTCGCGGATGTATCCCAGCCATTCCACTCGCCCGGGCGTGCGCCGCGCCGCATCCTCGAGAAACTTCGCGCGCTGTGCTCCGTCTCCGACCATGATGAGGCGCCAATCGGCGGCGGAATCCTTGCCGAGTTGTTCGAGAGCGTCGATCAGCAGGTCGGTATTTTTCTCGGGCGCCAGGCGCCCCACATAGAGCAAGAGCACAGACTGCGGACTGGCGTTCACTCGCTGCAACAGCTCATAGCGCGAGAGGGAACTGCGATGCCGGGGCGACAGATCGTGGATGTCCACGCCCATCGGCCGAATCCACACGCCACGCCGAATGGGATGGTTGTCCGATACTGCCCGAAGCTCCTCGGCCGTATATTCCGAATTGGCGATGTGATGGTCGAACAGGGCAAAGTACAGCCACTTCATGTAGAAGCGCACCAGCGGTTGCGCGGCGCGACTCCAGCCCAGATAGGCGCGTACGTTGTCGTCCATGCGCTCGCAACTCAGGCCGATCACCAGCGGCTTCTTGATGACGTCGCCCATCATGCCGACACGCAGCATGCCGGCAAAATAGTTCATGGTGTACTTGTCGCAGACTTCGACCAGATCGGGCTGCTCTTCGTTCAGGATTTGCCGCAGGCGCGCCCCACGCCGCAGGTAGGGCGCAGTTTTCATCATGCGGTAATCGGAATTCAGAGGAGCAGGACTGGCGGCGAGGGTGTAAATGCGGGCGTTCGGACCAACATCTTCAATGCTATTCCTGGATCCGGGAACGACTAAGCGAATCTCGTGCTGGCGCTGCCGTGCCGCTTCCATCAGCGCCCGGTAAAAGGTAGCAATTCCCCCCGAACTCGCGTGCCAGGCGTTCGTGATGTGAAGGGTCTTCACGCGCTCCTTTATTTGTATAGCATTCGGCTATTCTGCCCGCCGCAACACCCAGCGCGGGCCCATCAAGAGAAAGCCGCCGATCAGACCTGGAATCCTGCGAAGATCGTTGCCGAACGAACCGCCCTCCCCGCCGACAAGCAGCGTGCCGTGTTTCATGGCATACCAGTTGAACAGAGATGAGAGCGCAGAGAGTACACTGGAGATAACGACGGCGATGAAGGTGTGGGGTGTGCCGCGCCAGAGGTGAACCTGATACTCGAGAATCTGTCCGGCGGTGGGCAGGGCTACGCCGATGATGAGCGCGGTCAGCCATACCGGTTTGCGGTTGCGCAGAACCTGAACCACGGCTGCGTAGCATCCGGCGTTAAACCCGCAAACCAGGCCCTCAGTGAATGCGGCGACAGCGATCGCCTCAATCCCATGCCGCGCCGCCGCGACAGCAAATACCGGTACCCGCAGGATGATGCTCAAAACCGCTGATTTCCAGTTCCAGAGCACTAGGACCCTCGTCGATGAACCTGCCCGTTGGCGGGGAGAACCAGACCCTCCCGTTCCCGACAACTCCGGCTGACCGTGCCTGACGGGCATTTGCGCTCAGTATAGCGATACACGGTGAGCGAAATGTAAACACGATGTGAATCGACGATCAGTTACCATCGTAATAAACAAATTCATTAAAAAATGTTTCAAACGTAATATTCCATTTACGTGTGGTCGGCAACATGGTGCAATGAAGTTCCATAACCCTTTTTAATGGAGGAACAGAGTGGGCAACCAGTTCACGTGTCTTTGGCAAGACCGCGAAGTTACCCGCCAGTTCACGACCGCTGTTTCGCTGCACGGTCACACTAACCGCTCGAAAGAAAGTTTATTCTTCATCGGCGAGTTCATGAAGAAGCATCCGGTGCTGCGCTATGCGTCGGCGCGTTTGGACCGGAGATCGCAACGAGCTGCCTCCATTACTCCCGATCTTTGGAACGCCTACTGGACGCCGCCATTGCCGCCACTCGAGGCGTTCACGGTGGAGCGCAAACAGATCGAAGAAAATCTGGGGATGCAGAATCTCATCTCGCTCACCGATCACGATTCGATTCAAGCGCCGCTGCTGCTGCGTGTGGTGCCGGAAGCGCGGCGCATCCCGGTGTCGCTCGAATGGTCAGTGCCCTTTGCCGGTACAGTCTTTCATCTCGGCGTACACAACCTGCCCACCGCCGAAGCCACGGTCTGGGTAGACCGTATGGCGGCATTCACCGCACGGCCTGACCCCCGAGAGATGCGCGATCTGATGGCAGCGTTGTCGCGCATTCCGCAAACTTTGCTGGTCTTCAATCATCCGCTTTGGGATCTGCCCTGCGTTGGAAAAGAGCGGCACAAACAGGCCCTGCGCGAGATGCTTACGACCGGCGGTGAATTTCTTCACGCCTTCGAATTAGGCGGTCTTCGGAGCTGGACGGAGAACCGGGAAGTGATCGAACTAGCCCGCGCCTTCGGTCGCCCGTTTATCGCGGGCGGCGACCGCCATGGCTGCGAACCCAGCGCACTGCTGAACGTCACGAACGCTTCCAACTTCTCGGAGTTTGTCGAGGAAATCCGGTGCGGTCACAGCCATGTGCTGGCGATGCCGCAATACGCAGAGTGCACGAACCTGCGGGTGTATCACACGGTGCTCGATGTCATCCGCTACTATCCGGATCATCCCATCGGCGCGCGCCAGTGGGACGAGCGCGTCTACCATCCGGATACACAGGGAGTCCACCGGCCTCTTTGCATGCTATGGGATGCGCCGCCCAAGTTCATCCCAGCGATTTTTGGGGTCTTGCGCATGGGTGAAGCAGCTCCGGTTCGCCGCGCCCTGCAATTCGCTTTCAATCGTGGGCAGGATGAGCTCAATACGGAACTCGAGGCCGGGTAGGATTAACGGGAGAGACATCCTCGTAGCAGAGGAGTTGTGTGATGAGCGAGCAGTCGAGCCGAATTGCTTATTTCACAGACGCCTATCTCGAAGTGGACGGCGTGGCCAACACCGCGCGGCAGTTCGAAGCGTATGCACGGCGGCAGCAACTTCCATTTCTGATTCTGCACGGCGGCTACGATCGCGAAAGGATCGTTCACGAAGACTCGATCACGCGCGTCGAGTTGCCGCGCAGCCCGCTGGGATTTGCCCTCGACCGCAAGCACGAATTCGATCTCGCTTTCTTGCGGCATCTGTTTCGCGCAGAGGACATCATTCGCGAGTTCAAGCCGGACGTTTTGCACATCACCGGTCCGAGTGACGTCGGCATTCTCGGGGCGATCGTTGCGCACCGCCTCAACATTCCTCTCGTAGGCTCGTGGCATACCAACATTCACGAATACGCTGAACGCCGCTCGCTCCCTTTGTTGTGGTTCCTTCCCAAGCGCTGGCGGCAGCGGCTCGCCGGAAATATTCGCGAATGGAGTTTCCTGGTCACCGGGCGGTTCTACAGGATTCCGCGCGTCCTGATGGCGCCCAACCGGGAACTCATCGAGTTGCTGGAAAAGGCAACTCACAGACCTTGCTACCTGATGTCGCGCGGCGTAGATACCGAACTCTTCCATCCTGGCCGGCGCACGCGTCAGAGCGGGCCATTCACGATCGGCTACGTGGGACGAATCACCGTGGAAAAAAATGTGGAGTCGCTGATTGAAATCGAGCGCGCTCTACAGGCTGCGGGCATCTCCGACTACCGCTTCCTGATCGTCGGACAAGGCGCCAGCGAAGAGCTTCTCCGGTCCAACCTGCAGAATGCCGATTTCACGGGCGTGCTGCAAGGCGAGGAACTCGCCCAGGCCTACGCCAATATGGATGTGTTTCTTTTCCCCTCGAAGACTGATACATTCGGCAACGTCGTGCTCGAGGCCATGGCCTCG
>Ga0075029_100000016_pt1 | contig 67325 bp, 46 predicted proteins | sample LitLauG_LLR_2013_FD_71391 | JGI IMG/M metagenome (GOLD analysis project Ga0075029, IMG submission 71391) | Freshwater sediment microbial communities from North America - Little Laurel Run_MetaG_LLR_2013 | ecosystem: Environmental > Aquatic > Freshwater > Creek > Sediment | place: USA... | reverse complement strand
ACGTCGGGACCCGGCGGCAGCAATATGCAGACGCTGCTCACCCTGATTCAGTCTCCGCAAGTCGAAGTGCTGGGCATCACCGTTGTCAGCGGCAATCAATGGCGCGATGAAGAGGTGGCGCACACTCTGCGGCTGCTGGAGTTGATTGGCCGCACCGACATTCCAGTCGTGCCCGGAGCCGTATTTCCGTTAGTGCATCGCCGCAACGAGGCTCTTTTGTGGCAGGCCATGTATGGGAAGGTCGCCTTCGCCGGCGCTTGGGATGATCGCTGGTGGCACGAACACGACGTCATTCCTAAGCTCCCGGAAGGGCAACCCACGACCAAACCGGCCGACGAGGACGCGGCTCACTTCCTCATCCGCATGGTGCATAAATATCCGCACGAAGTCACGATCTACGAGGGCGGTCCGATGACCAACCTGGCGCTCGCCGACGCGATCGATCCACACTTCGCCGAACTGGCCGAAGGCCTGGTCTTCATGGGCGGAAGCTTGAGCCCGCAAACCGACGATCCCGAGTTCATCAGCAGCCCGCGACACGAATTTAACTTCTGGTTTGATCCCGAGGCAGCGAAGAGCGTGTTACAAGCCCCGTGGAAGAAAATCATCTGTACTCCGGTCGACATCTCCGTCAAGACTAGAATCACGGACGCGATGATCGCCGAAATCAAGAAGAGCAACAGCGCGGCCGCACAATATGTGGTCAAGTTTTTTATGGCAGACCAGGGCGGGTCCTATATGTGGGACGAACTGGCCGCTGCCGCATGGATCGATCCGACGCTGATCACGCGAAAGGAAACGCGGTACATGAGTGTGGACATCGATCACGGAGCAGCCTACGGAGACACGCTGACCTGGGTGGACAAAGACAACCCGAAGCTGGGCGCGCGGCTCGTCGAGATCCAGATCGATTTGGATCTGGCACGATTTAACAGAATGTTCGTCGAATTAATGAAGGCTCCGACTCCGCAAGCACACTAAGTAACGGTGGTTCTGTGATACTCCGCGCAGGTTGCGTCTTAAGTCACCGCGACTTGCCTTCCCCGCGCTCCTAGCCGCGTGGCGGAAAGATTCCCTGCAAAGCGATGATGAAATTCACCGTCAAGTAGGGCGGCATGTTGTTGTGGGGCAAGCCTCCGCCCGTTATCCCTACAGCCGCGGCATTCATGTTGACATTGTTGGGCGGGCTGGCATAAAGGTTCACTCCAGGTCTGCCTTGCGTCTTAGCCCACAAGTTGTTGGCCACCGTATTTGCATTCCCCGCGGTGTTGAGGCAGTTCACCCCGTGGTTATGCATAGGCATAGTCGATTGCTGCAGAGGAACGGCCGATTCCCCGCCGGTTTCGCCTTGAGTTCGCGGCGTGAGCCCACTGCCATTGCCAGCGGCCATGGGGGCTGAGGCTTGCAGATTGGGGAGGCCAAAGGTGGACTTGCCGTCGCCGCCGTATTGCGTGCCAAGAAGCGAAAACAAGGCGGTATTCTGGGAGATAGACAGTAATTGGCCATTGCAAACCGCCCAACCTACCGGGGCAAAATTGAACCCTACCATCCGGATTTCTGCAACGAACTGATCGGACATGGCGAACCCTCCTCTGGATTCTCCGCTTAGTTCCGCGACGGGAACACTCCCGTCAACGCGATAATGAAACTCACGACCAGGTAGGGCGAACGGTTTTCGTGTGCCTGGTTCGAGCCGGTGTTGGCGATGGCAGTTGGGTCCATCGCCGTGGTAATTGCGGTGGTGGCGTACTGCGAAACGCCAGTTGCCCACGAGTTAGCAGCCGGGGTGTCACTGCTGGCAGCACCGGTGGAGGCTATGGCCGTGTGAGTATGTGCGGGCATCTCGTTCGGCAGCAGGATGTGTGCCTCCTCGCCGCCGGATTGCCCTTGCGCGAACCCGGATCCTACATGGAGGGTCGTTCTTCCGCGGAAATCAGGGAGCAGGAAGGTAGTTCGTCCATCGCCTCCGTACATTGTTCCCAGCAGCGAAAAAAGTGCCTGGTTTTGGTTAATCGGCATGGTCTGTCCGTTGCACAAGGCCCAGCCCTTGGGGGCAAACCCGAATGACACCATGCGAATCTCGCCAAGATACGGTGAACCCATAATCTTCTCTCCCGAAAGTGATGTAGCGCTGCCGGTTCTTACTGCGAAGGAAACACGCCAAAGAGCGAGATGATGAAAGAAATCACCTGGAACGGAAGCAGATTATCGTGCGGCTGACTGTTCCCGGCGTTTTGCGTGATTGTCCCCATGGTGGCATTCGACGGTCCGGGGCCAAACGAACCGTTGACTGCGCTTGGTCCTCCCCAGGCTGCATTCGCGGGGTTGGCCGCACCCTGACCGCCGGCGCCGCTGCCCACTGCGGCATGGGTGTGCGAAGGCAGCTGGCCTACTATGAGCGTGACTGTTTCCACTCCGCCCTTTTGGCCCAGTACGTAATTGGAGAGATTCGCACCTTGCCCCTGATGCACGGGAACGCGGCATTGCAGGTCCGGCAGAGCGAAAGTAGTCTGACCATCGCCGCCATAAGTGGTGCCTATGAGCTGAAATAAGGTATCGTTTTGCGGGATAGGCAGAATTACGCCATTGCAGAACGACCATCCTGCGGGCGCAAAATTGCCCCCGAACATTCTGATTTCGCCGACGTAAGGTTGTCCCATCGTTCTCCTCCTGCTACCGAACCTGAGCCTGGGCCTGATCTTGAACCGGGATCAGGCGGTTGAATACCGCTTCGTAAAACGTACCGGTCTCGTCCCTGCCGATCGGAACCAGGAACAAATCGAATTCTCCGATGGAGTCATGCTTCATCGGATAAATGCGCTGGGGAAAAACTTGCGCGCGATCGCCGCGGAAGCGCAGCGAAAACTGCTCCTGCCGCGGGGTCGAGTGCCCGTTCGCCAGTTCGACTAAGTCCATCGCGTACGGCTCCGAACGCTCGTCCAAGAGCCAGAACCTCGTATTCAGATTTTCTTCGAACATGCTCTTAGTCAGATAGATCCCCATGTTCCGCCCCAACTTCTGACTTAGTCTCTCTGCTCGATGACGGCGAGCCATGCTGCCAAACCATCTCCAGGTAAATCGGTCCGCTGTGGACCACGGAAAAGCCCAGGCGCTCGTACCATTGCAGGGCGGGATTAAAGCGCTCCACATGCAGAGATACAGTCTTCGCTGCTTCCGAGGCCTCCTTCATGATCGCTTCCATCAAGATAGAGCCGATTCCGTGGCCGCGAAACTGGGGAAGCAACGCAATATCCACGACGTGAATTCCTTGGTTCGTGCGCTCGACAATCAACCTTCCCACCGGGGTTTGCTCGCAGTGGATCACGCTGTATTCAGCGTTGGGAATCTGCATGACATACGAGCGGCGCTGGGCTTCGTACTGCATGCGCAGAAAAGAGTCCTGCTGTTCCGCGTTCCATCCAGTAAGCGCCATCTCTTCGGATCGAGTGCTGGCAAAGGTCCGATAGAGGAAAGGTTCGTCTGAAGGGCGGGCGGGATCGAGGCGGATGCCGGCAATGCTCACAGTAAGAGTTGACGGCTCCTCGACTGCTACAAGATTGCCCAAGCGGTGTTCATCGAGAGCCGGCGCCAGAGACTTTTCGAACATGCTTGAGACACCACCTGAAAAGATGAGAAGGGGCCGGAACTGAAATGGGTCAGAGCGGTAATTGACCACTAAATACGACAATTGTCAAGTTATTATTGATGAAAATCTCAGTTATTCCACCTGAATATCGAGAAATCTACACTTACAACGTGGTTTTAGCTTGACTTAACGAGTCGGATTTAGCACCATGCCGAACGCGCACCACGAAGGGTCACCCCTCGTGCCATCGCAGACTCTCTCGACCGAACCCAGGGATCAGTTCCTCAACGACGCCGGCAAACCTGATCTGTGCCTACCGTCTCCCCCGCGGTTTGAACAGACGACAAAATAAGCCGGCGGTGGAGACCATCCATGACTATGCGCCCTCGCTTGTCCCGTATTTTCTCGCTCGCAGTGCTGGCAGTTATTACTCTTCTTTTCGCTTATTTCCCGCTTGGTAAGATTCGCGCGGGGAGTGCGCGGGCGACCATCCTTCCCAGTGCAGGGAAGCCGCTGGTGAATCTGAAGAGTCCGCAGGCTCCGGCTTTTACTTACACGGGAGACGCAAGCGCGGCTGCGGCATTGCAGGGCGGTACGGCAACGGCGACGGCGTTGGCAGCGGCGGATTTTAATGCCGACGGGGCCATGGATGTAGTGGCGGGCTATTCGACCGGGAATGGTGGCGTGCTGGTTCTGATGCGCGGCAACCCGGATGCCTTTGCTCCGACCGACCAAACACTTTATGCCAAGGCGATGAAGGGCAAAGTTCCGCCGACATTCTTGTCCAAGGCGACTGCGTTCAGTCTTCCGGAATCTCCGGACTTGCTCGTCACTGGCGACTTCAACCATGATGGCAAGCCAGACGTGCTGGTGGCCGCTCGCGGCGGCAGTCTTTATCTGTTGGCCGGGGACGGGCGCGGTAATTTGCAGCCTCCGCAGATCGTTTCTTTGCCCGGCCAGGTGCGGGCGTTGGCCGTCAACGTGGATGGCCACGTGGCCGTCAGCATGGATGTTTCGAATAGCGAGGAACTGCAGATTCTCGCCCCAAGTTCGCAAGGCTTGACAGCAGCCGCGACCTATCCGCTGCCGGCGCGCGGCGATTCTGTGGCATGGGGAACTTTGGGCGGCGGAATGGATGTGGCGGTCGGTGCCGGCTCCAACGTTGTAATGATCTACAGCGTCCTGACCGCGAACCCGCAAGCCGAGACAGTAAAGCTTCCTTATCAGGTGGAAGCTCTGGCCATAGACGATTACATTTGGGACCGCGACGGCCGCAAGGAGATATCCGTTCTCGCCGACGATGGAACCATTCACATTTTGCAGCACGGTGTTCTAAATACTGCACCTCTTACTGACGCCGATCGCCTTGCACGCCGCGCCGCACGATCTGCCAAAGCGGCTAAGGCAGCCAGCCAGCTCGCGCCGAATCCGACTGCGCTCGGCGCTTGGACCGAGGCCAAGCAGGTGCCCTACACCGGATCGGCGCTTACAGGACCGGTCTCGGCTTCAGCTTTCAACACGCCGCATCTGGCGGGTTCCTCCACGGCCGACTTGATGGTGATCGATGCGGGGCAGAGCCTGCTCCACATTCTCGACACGTCCGGCGCAACCGCCAGTCCGAGCGCGGGCATTTCGTTTTCAGGCACGCCGGTTGCGGCGTTAGCATTGCCAGAGAAAATCAATTCGGGGCGCGATATTGTAGTCCTCACCTCATCGCAGTCCGCGCCCATGGTCATCGCCACGGGTGGCGATCCGACATTCAATGTGACATGGACTTCCGACGAAGACGATGCCGGCGCTTGCACGAGTTCAGCGGTCAAGAGCGGCACCGGCGGGGACGGCAATCTCAGCTTGCGCGAGGCAGTCTGCGAAGCGAATAACAACGCGCCCAATGCGAGCACGATCAACGTTCCGTCGGGCACTTTCGACCTCACGAGCCTTGAGTCCGGCGAACTGCGCATCGAAACCAGCGGTACCGGCTATACCCTGTCGATCATTGGCGCAGGCGCGTCGAGCACAATTATTCAGCAGACGGACGGCGTCGACCGAATTTTTGAAGAGGACTATGCGACTGCCGGCGGCAATCCCCTCACCCTCCAAAACTTGACCCTGACGGGGGGCAATTGCACCAACGACACCACCAACGATTGCAGCTTGGCCGGAGGTGGAGCGATATTGGCGGGCGGCTTCGCCAATGACCCGCTCACCCTCACCAACGTGGTGCTGAACCACAATTCCACGAACCAGCTCTATGGCGGTGCCGTCTCCTTTGACGCGCCCAATCTCACCATCACCAATTCGACCTTCTCGAACAACAGCACCATCAATCAGGGCGGCGGGGTTTGGTTCGCCGACTACTCCCCGATCAATGAGACCGCCGTTGTCACCATCACTAATTCGACTTTTACCAACAATACTTCGGGGCTAGGCGCAACTAGCCAAGTCGATACGGAAGGCGGCGGACTGTTCCTCGAGCTTTACCAGCCCTATACCAGCGTTACCATCAGCGGATCGACCTTCACCGGCAATAACGGCGCCAGCGGCGGAGGCGGCGGCGGAATCTTTGCCGACCTGTACGGCACCGGCAATCCGTTTTTCACGGTCAGCAACTCGCGCCTAGACGGCAATGTCGCCGGCGGAAATGGTGGAAGCGGCATGTCCATCCAACTCGGCGCTGTCGGTAATATCCAGGACAACTGGTGGGGCTGCAATGGCGGGCCGGGCGCGACCGGTTGCGATACCGTTTACGTGGAGCCATCCGTCGGATCGCAAGGGAATTACAATCCCTGGCTGGTGTTGAGCATCAGCGCCTCCCCGAATCAAATTCTTCCCAGTGCCACCTCAACGCTGACTGCGGACCTTACCCACGATTCCAACGGCGGCAGCGGATTCAGCGTGCCCAATGGGGTCCCCGTCGCTTTCGGCGGCATACTGGGCACAGTCAATCCCGTCAGCACCACGCTGACCAGTGGGCTGGCGACCTCCACCTACACGGCGGGAAGCAGCGCCGGCAACGAAACCAACGTCACCGCCAAGGTGGACAACGGAACGGCCAGTACCACCATCGACATTCTCGATAGCGTCACCGTCGCCACCAGCCCAGCCAACCTTTCCATCATCGTAGACGGAACCACTTACACCGCCCCGCAGACCTTCAACTGGATAGTGGGATCTACGCATGCCCTCAGCACCAACTCGCCCCAGAACGTCTCTGGGGGATCGGAACAAGTATTCGGCAACTGGTCGGATGGCGGCGCGCAATCGCATACGGTGACTGCGCCAGCACCGGCTACGACCTATACCGCCACGTTCAACACACAATACCAATTAACCACGCAGGCTTTACCGTCCGCCGATGGTTCGGTCACGCCGGCCTCCGGCAACTACTATCCCGGGGGCTCGACCGTGGCCGTGACCGCGACGGCCAACGCAGGCTTCCAGTTCACCAACTGGACCTCGACCGGCGGGTCGTTTGACTCGACCACCGCCGCCAGCACCAACTTCCACATGCCTAGCGCCGCGGCGGCGACGGTGACGGGAAACTTTGTCCCAGCCACGACGCAGATTACGATCACAACCAATCCGGCGAATCTATTGGTCTCGGTAGACGGCGGGTCAGCCGTGGTGGCCCCGCTGGTCGAAACCTGGAACATCAGCTCGTCGCATACCATCGCAACCACCTCCCCGCAAGCCGGCGGGGCGGGCATACAGTACGTCTTCAATAACTGGTCCGACGGCGGCGCGATCTCTCACGCCATCACGGTGCCCGCCACTGCCACGACCTACACTGCCAGTTTCGCCACGCAATATCAGTTGGCTACTGCGGCGAATCCCAGTGCCGGTGGAACCGTCACGCCCAGCTCCGGCAACTACTACACCTCAGGAACGGTGGTGCCTCTAACGGCCACAGCCAATGCTGGCTACAGCTTCACTAACTGGACCGGCAACGTCGCCAACTCTACGAGCGCTTCGACCAGCATCACCATGACGGCGCCGCAGAGCGTGACCGCCAACTTCTCGCTGATTATTGTGGCCGCTCCGACCACGACGTCGGTGTCCTCGAATAACAATCCGTCGTTCACCAGCGCTCCCGGCAACTCGGTCACTTTCACGGCAACCGTGACTTCCACCAGCACGGTGAACGAGGGCACGGTCACGTTTAGTGACGCCGCCAACGACTTCACCTGCAGCGGCGGCAACACCGTGCCAGTAAGCAATGGACAGGCCGCTTGCACCACCTCGTTTACCACCGAGGGATCGCGAAACGTCACCGGCGCCTACAACGGCACGGTCAATTTCCTGACCAGTAGCGGGTTCATTACGCAAACCGTGAACAACCACACGGTGCAAACTGGAAATCAGTTCTGCAACCAGGGTGCAATTACCGTGCCCAGCACGGCCGGTGCAGCCACGCCTTATCCGTCCAACATCTTCGTCTCCGGCTTGGGCAACGTTGGCTCGGTGACGGTCCAGCTGAACGGCATCAGCTCCAGCGACATTGCGCAGACTGACTTGCTGCTCGTAGGTCCGACGGGAGCAGCCATCGTTCCCTTCGCCAGCGTGGGAGATAGTTCCACGATTGGCGGCGTGAATATCACGCTCGATGACTCGGCTTCCAGCCTGATCCCGGGAGGCTCTCCACTCACCTCGGGTACTTACAAGCCCACTTCGATAACCGGCAGCACCACGCTGATCTTCCCGGCGCCAGCGCCTTTAATCAATGCGGGAGATTACGCGGCCACCGACGGAGCGGCCACGCTGGCCTCGCAATTCAGCGGCACCGCGGCCAACGGCACCTGGGCGTTGTACGCCATGGACAATTCCGGCAGCGGCGCTGCGACCATCGGCAGCGGATGGTGCGTGAACATTTCTCCGTCCACGGTGCAGACTACGATCACAACCAGCCCAGCTGGTCTCCTGGTCTCAGTCGACGGTGGAACAGCGACGTCAGCCCCGCTGGTCGAAAATTGGGTGCCCGGATCGACGCATACCATCGCGACTACATCGCCGCAGGCAGGCGGAACGGGCGTGCAGTATGTGTGGAGTAACTGGTCTGACAGCGGTGCGATTTCGCACAGCATCACCGTGCCGTCGACCGCAACGACCTACACCGCGACGTTTGGCACGCAATACCAGTTGACCACGCAGGCTTCACCGCCAGCCGATGGCACGGTCACGCCGGCCTCGGGAGGGTACTACGCCTCAGGCGCAACCATCCCCGTAACCGCAACCGCAAATTCCGGCTTCACGTTTACAAACTGGACTTCGACGGGCGGGTCATTTGACTCGACCACGGCGTCCAGTACGAACTTCCACATGCCCGCTACTCCGGCGACCGTAACCGGCAACTTCGGCAGCGCATCGGTGCAGATCACCATCACCACCACGCCCGCCAATCTCCTGGTGTCGGTGGATGGAGGCACAGCCACCGCAGCTCCGCTGGTCGAAACCTGGGTTATCGGGTCGTCTCACACCATCGCGACGACCTCTCCGCAATCAGGCGGGACCGGCGTGCAGTACGTCTGGAGTAACTGGTCCGACAGTGGTGCGATTTCGCACAGCATCACCGTGCCTTCCACGGCCACGACATACACGGCCAGCTTCAACACGCAGTATCAGCTGACCACGCAAGCTTCGCCGCCTGCCGATGGTTCGGTCACGCCGGCCTCCGGCAGCTACTTTGCCGCGGGCGCAACGATCCCCGTGACTGCAACTGCCAACGCGGGCTTCACGTTCAGCAACTGGACTTCGACCGGCGGGACGTTCGACTCAACCACTGCCGCCAGCACCAACTTCCACATGCCTAGTGCCCCCGCGACCGTGACGGGTAACTTCGGAGCCGCCACGGTGCAGATTACAATCACGACCAGCCCTGCCAATCTCCTGGTTTCAGTGGATGGCGGAACGGCAACGACAGCCCCGCTGGTTGAGACCTGGAACATCGGATCGTCGCATAGCATCGCCACCAGCTCGCCGCAAGCGGGCGGTACGGGTGTGCAGTACGTCTGGAGTAACTGGTCCGACAGTGGTGCGATTTCGCACAGCATCACGGTGCCTTCCACGGCCACGACGTACACGGCCACTTTCAACACGCAATACCAGTTGACCACGCAGGCCTCGCCGGCGGGCGATGGTTCGGTCACGCCAGCCTCGGGCGGCTATTATGCTGCGGGCGCAGTCGTGCCCGTAACTGCAACGGCCAACGCCGGATTCCAGTTCACCAACTGGACTTCGACCGGTGGCACGTTCGACTCAACCACCGCCGCCAGCACCAACTTCCACATGCCCAGTGCCCCGGCGACGGTGACGGGCAACTTCACGGCGATCAACGACTTCTCGATAGCCGCCAACCCAACCAGCCTGAGCCTCGTTCAGGGTGCCTCCGGCACCAGTACGATCTCGACCGCAGTCACCGCGGGCAGCGCCGGAACAGTCAGTCTCGTTGTCAGCGGAGTCCCGAGTGGCGCGAGCGCGACGCTTAACCCAACCTCCGTCACCGCCGGTGGAAGTTCCACGCTCATGGTGAACGCGGGCACAGCGACCCCGGGCACCTACACCCTCACCGTGACCGGCATGGAAGGCTCGAAGACGCACTCGGCTACCGTGTCGCTGACGGTAACCGCCGCCGCACAGTTGAGCGTGACGCCGACCAACATCAACTTCGGAACGGTGCGGCAGTACAGTCTTCTGCTCAGGAACGTGACCGTGAAGAACACCGGCACCAGCACGGTGTCGATCTCGAAGGTGTCGGTAACTCCCGGCACCGGAGCCGACTCCGATGACTTCACGCCGATCAGCTTCTGCAAATCTTCGCTTGCCCCGGGGAAGAGTTGCATAATCACTGTCGCGTTCTTCGCAGATAATCTGGGTACGCTCAATGCGACCCTCTACATCACCGACAACGCCGTGGGAAGCCCGCAAGCGGTTACCCTGAGCGGTACTGTAATCAAAGACCACTGAGTAGGAGGCTAGCGCTATTAGGATCACGCTCCGCCAATCATTGGCGCGATGGCTGAATTCGAGCGGGCGTTGATTCAGGAAAGAGTTCGGGCTGGGCTCAGGAACACGCGCGCAACGGCTCGACCGCCTACGAGGCTATGTGGATGCCGCCAGAATTGCCTCCTTGCCTGCGGACGGGCAGTCTCGGGCGGAGATTGTGGCCGAACTAGGGATCGGCAAAGGAACAACGCAGCGTGTGCTTGCAGGCTTGCCCAAAGTCATCTAGCTGGCACTTCCCCAACCGTTCGCTTCGGCGGATGGCCCGTTTGATACAGCACTTATTGAGTCTTTGAAGCGCTGCCGCTTGTTGATTTCTTCTCTTTCGGGTGCGGTTTGGCACCAGAGGTCGAGCCTTTCTGGCCTGAGCTGCTAGCTGTTTTCGACGCGTTCACCGCCTTTTTCGCCTGGGCTGGGGGAACCCATCCGGCGGGGGCGGAGAGTGCGGCGTCAGACGCCGTGTTGGGCGCATTCGAGGCTCGATGAGCCGAGGGCGCGGCTGGCGCAGCCGTGGCAGCGTTCGCCGGTGCGTTCTTCGGGGCAGATTTTGTATTGTCGCTCTGGGTTGCAGAGGCTGGCTTGCTGCCTTGTGCCGGATTGGGAGCCTTCGCCGGATCAGCCGCTTGAGCGACGGTGATGGCGGACATGCTCACCAGCAGAGCCGTCGAGCCGACAATTTGTAACACGAAGTTTTTTCTCAGCTGCTTCATCTGTTTTCTCCCTGGAAATCTCGGTTGATGCAATCTATGTTGTAGGGCGGTGACGCCACCTTCTGATGATGTTCGTATGCGCCATGTATGCAGAGGGTGCCCCGCTGTAACGGCGGGCTGTGATGCTGCCGATACAACTTTGTCCTTCTGCACAAACCCCGTTGCATAAGCGTCCGTGGTTCCCGCCCCTTTGCAAACTGCGAAAAGGGGCGGAGCACCTGTTTGTGCCAGAGAAGTCAAATCCTGGGCCGCCCGCCCTACAAGCGTTACCCGCCGATGAAAATTTCAGGACAACTCGCCCTTGACTAGCGCGAACACCGCCTCGGCGCTGTTGATTCCCACCCCTCGATTTCCGCCCTCTCCTTCGAGAACTACTTCGCTCTGGTCTGAATAGCCCATGTTGAGCAGGAGATCGGCTAACCGAATATTGGCATCATCATTTCCAAATCCCATCACTGTGTCGCGGGAAACCCAATCTGCTTCGCTAACGACAATCTCTTTCATGTTGGTTAACGTAAAGCTCGGAAAACCGTACAGCTCCCAATGGTGCCCGTCCCAGTCCCACGGATGCTGTCTAACTTTTTTTGGCGAATAAGGAAACTGGTCCGGCTTGGTCTTGTGGCCGGAGGAACGCGCGGTCAGTCCGCTGTAAGTGACTACCAAGTTCTTGATAACGCTTCGGGGATCGTTCAATGCGACCTGGACCCTGTACCCACCAGGCCGAAACACAACAGCAAGGATAAGCAGACCGAGTTCCTGAAACGTTTCTTTCTTCGCCCGAAACCTGATTAGGTCCGCTCTGTAACCGCTCCCGTAGTCGTGTGTGTTTTTGGTAAGGACAAGTTGATCCGTTTCGAAGCGTTCAGGACACCCTCCGAAGCTCGAAGCGGAAAAGACGATCCTTGATTGCTCATCCTTGGGAAGCGTCTTGCGCATTTCTCCGAAAATCCGATTCAAATCGCAGTTCATGCTCACTCCTACACGTTCAGGCTGCCGATGGTTCATGGCCCAGGAACAAAAGCGAGGCCCGATTTCACCTCGATATCGACTCTAGCGTCCGGAACGCGGGGATAATTAGCGTTATATGACCTGGTAGTGGGCCCTGTTCCGCCTGCAGTCATTGCGTTCACTATGAACTGCGATGCCTGCACGAAGGCCGGTTTTCGGATCCCTTTCTGTTGCGAGTTCAGAAGGCCGTACGTATTCACAAATCCGCTTAGCATTTCTAGGGCCGTCACGCCACCCAACGGCGAAGGCTGGCTCCAACTCCATGAAAGTGTGTCGTTGCTGAAGGTGTAGCCCGAGCGGGTCACAACTGCGGGGTCAGGCGGGCTCTCTTTGATATCTGCTCCCTGAACCTGTAAGACTCCCGCATGGCGCTTAGGTGGGTTGTCGCCGGTTTGGACCACCAGCGGAAGGAACACCAAAGCGGTTAGGGCCCACTGGAGTGCTGTCTGCACCGCGCTTACCGCAGCAGGGGCTTGTACAACCTCTATGACTCCCTCTTCCGAGACGACCGTGATTGCCTGCATTGACACGTTAATGGCAGTCGCTTGTACGGTCGTGATGTAGTCCTGATTTCCCGACGGGTCCACGCGGTCGACTGGGTTGGCGCTGGCATAGAGATACTTGTGCAGAGCACGGGGATCTCCGCCAAACGGCTCATTGGTGTCCATGCTCCAGAATCTTCCCGTGCTGGTGTTCAGATACCTAGCCCGGTTGTAGTAGAGCCCCAGTGCGCTGTCGTACTGTTCACCGGCGAAGAGGTAGTTGTTTGGCGTGGAGCCGGTTTGGTTGACGAGGTTTCCGAAGGCGTCGTAGTCGTAGGTGTCCGTGACGGCGCCAGCCGAGTTGGTCAGCTGCCGCACTGAGCCGTGGCCGTCGTAGCCGTAGAAGCTGGGCGTCCACGCGCTGCTGATGATCTGGTTTTCGCTGATGCGCTCCAGGCCGTAGGCATAGGTGCGCGTGACCGTGCCGCTTTGCAGTTCGTCGAGCACTTGCGCGTAGCCCGTGGGATTCACCGTGTCGACCAGATAGTTCGTGGTCACCCCGGCGACTGTTTCACTCACGCGGTTGCCGTCGCCGTCGTAGACCACCGTCACTGCGCCGTGCGTGATCAGGTGATTTTCGAAGTCGTAGGTGTTGCCGATGCCGCCCGAGTTGATGGTGTTGCCGTCGGCGTCGTACTGATCGGAGCCCAGCCGGTCGTCGGCATCGTAGGTGTAGGAGATGCCTCCGGCAGGCGGCAGCGTAGCTGATAGCGTTTTGCGATTGCCGACAGCGTCGTACGTGTAATTGATGTAGCCGTTCTTGTTGTGCGGGTCGGCGCTCACCGTCTCGGTCGTCAGGCGATAGAGAGAATCGTAAACGTAGGCCACTGTGCGCCCGCTCAATTCGGCCACTGACGTGCGATTCCCGGCCACTCCCAGCGTGTAGGCGTAGTTCGAAAGCGCCGACTGGCTCTTCGATGCACCCATCTGCGTCAGGCGGTTCAACGGGTCATAGGTGTAGGCGTGCGTCACCGCGTTCGGATAAACGAAGTTCTGCAGGTTACCCACGGCATCGTAACTGTACGTCGTAAGGCCTGACGTGGCGCCTTGCGCCAGTAACCGGTTGTCGGTTACCGTCGCCAGCCGATTCAGCGTGTCGTAGGTGTAAGTGAGCGACGCGCCGTTGGTGTTCGATGAGGCGATGGTCAGCACATCCCCCGCGTTGTCGTAGGTGTAATTCAACGTGCCCGATGGCGTCACTTTGCCGGTCAGACGATTTCGAGTGTTGTAGGTATACGTGGTCGTCCCGGATGGATCGGCCATAGTTTGTCGCAGGCCGTTGGCAAAGTACGTAAACCCGATGGGCGCTGCGTTGAAGCTCGCGTCTGGCGTCTTCGACAACAAGCGGTTCGAGCTGTCGTAGGCGTAGGTGGTGGTCTTGCCGTTGAAGTCGGTCTTCGTCTTCAAATTGCCGGCGGAGTCGTAGGTGTAGCTCTCGGACTGGCCCGCGGGCAGGGTGCGACCGATGCGGCGTCCGAGCTGGTCGTAGGCGTAGGTGGTGGTGTGATTATTGGCGTCAGTCTGCGAGATGCGGTTGCCCACTTCGTCGTAGCCGTATTGAGTCAGCAGATTCAGGCCGCCGGTCACGGCATCTTGCGTGACCGAGCTCAGGCGTCCGAGCGCGTCGTAGCCGTAGGCCGTGACTTTGCCGGCCTGGTCGGCCTTTGATGTAACTCGTCCGAGCGCGTCATAAGCGGTGGTCGAAGTCGTCTGATCGGGATAGATGACCGCGATCTGCCGATTCAGCGTGTCGTACTGATACTGCGTGGTGTTCTGGCGGGCATCTTTGACGGCCGTCTGGTTGCCGTTGTTGTCGTAAGTGAAGGTGGTGACGTGGCTGAGCGCGTCGGTCAGCGTGGTGCGGCGTCCGGCGTCGTCGTAGCCGTAGGCGGTCGAGTTGCCATTGGCGTCGACGGTGGAGCTGACGCGTCCGGCCTTGTCGTAGTTGGTCTGAGTGAAGGTGTTGTCGGCGTAGGTGGTCTTGGTCAGGCGTTTGTCGGCGTCGTAGCCGTACGTGGTGGTGTGGCCGGCACGGTCGGTTGAGGTCAGGCGATCGTTCTCGGCGTCGAAAGTGGCGGTGTCGGTGGTGTTGTCGGAGTAGGTGGTGGTGGTAAGGCGCCCCATCGTGTCATAGGTGTAGGTGGTGGTGCGATTCAGCTGGTCGATGGTCGCGCCCTGCTTGCCGATGGAGTTGTATTGCACCTGCGTCCTGGTGCCGTCGGCGTAGTCGGTCTCGATGAGACGATTCGAGGCATCGTACTTGTAACCGGTCGTAATCGTCTGCGGCTGGCCATTGACGGTGCGAGTAACGGCCTGGCTCAGCTTGTTGTTGTTGGCGTCGTAGGTGTAGGTGGTCACGTTGTTGAGGGCATCGGTCTGCTGCGTGAGGTTGCCGGAGCCGTCGTACTGGAACTTTGTGGTCTTGCCGTTGGCGTCGGTGACGGATGACGGCAGGCCGTTCGATCCGTACACGGTCGACGTAGTTTTGCCGTTCGCGTCTGTCGTCGAAGTCAGGTTGCCGTTGGAGTCATAAACGTTGGTCGTGGCATGGCCCAGCGGATCAGTGACGGTGAGCACCTGGCCGCGGCCGTTGTAGGTATAGCTGGTTTTGTTGCCGAGCGGGTCGTTCTCGCTGAGGCGATTGCTGGAGGCGTCGTAGGTGTAGCTGGTCGTCTTGCCGAGCGCGTTGGTTTCGCTGAGCTTGTTGTCGTTCGAGTCGTAGGTGTAGGTGGTGGTGTTGCCGATGGCATCCGTCATGGTAAGGATGTTGCCGTCGGCGTCGTAGGAATATGTGGTTGGATTGCCCAGGCGGTCGGTGATGGTTTCGGTTTGGGCCGTTTCATTGGTCGTGAAAACCGAAGTCTTGCCGTTCGCGTCGATGATCTGGGAGAGATGGCCTGTGGAATCGAACTGCGGGGCAGCAACGCGTATTCCCTGGGCGTCTGTAATCGAATTCAAGAATGTTCCGCTGTAGTAGTCAAACGTGGTGCTGTTTCCGGAACCGTCGATGAACTGATCGAGCACGCCGCTGGTTGTGCTGGTGCTCGTGTAGTTGTACTGCAGAGTGTTGCCGTCTGGATCGGTGATCTTCGAGATTCTGTTCACGGAATCGCGAGTGAACGTAATGCTCTTTCCTGTCGAACTGAGAATACCGTTCGCGTTGATGGTGAGAGAGTTCCCGTTGGCGTCAGACATGCTGGTGACGCCGAGAGTCTGATTGATGGTGTAGGTATAGCCCTCGCGAGTGGTGAGGACGAATACCGTCGGGTTGTACGGCTGTGAATTGTAGTCAACGAGGTTAACGTTGCCGGGGACAGTATTGTCGAACAACACCTGGCCGCCGTCAGCCGGAACCAGAGTTGCTCCCGCCGTTCCCGGACCGCCCGGCAATTCGACGAATCCGATCGTGGCTGCGGTCATGGGAGCGATCAGCTGACACTGTGGCGTGGCCACAGCCTGGAACAAATACTGTGTGCCGTTGGGGAATGTAACTGTCACGATCGCGTTTTGGACGGTCTGCACACAATAGCTGGGGAACTGCCCGGTCGTGCCCGTCTCCGACCAGTTCTTGCCTAGATTTCGATTCTTCTCGATCCGCACGTTGGCGATGCCCAGCGACCATGCGGGACCGAAATCGTGGAAGCCGTGATCGCGACTGTCATAGGTACGAGTAATCGTAATTGGAATCCCGGCGACCGGAACCGTCAGATCGGTGAAGGACAGCGTGAAATCGCCGGGCTTCGCGTTCTTGCTGACGACGAATGTGGTCGATGTGGTTGCGGTTTGGCCGTAGCTGTCTGTGGCTGTGAGGCGCAGGGTGTAGGTTCCATTCAACAGGATCGTGGGATCCAGTGCAGCCAGGGTCTGGCTGGTCCCTGGGAAGGTTGCGCCCGTGAACAGCGTGGTCCAACTCTGGGTCGACGCGCCATCTTGGGTGTTCAGACTGTAATCGAGCGTCCAACCCATGGACTGGTTACCGCCGTTCGGACTGTTGCTGGCGACGGTGCCGACCACATTGATGGGGGCGGTAATCAGCTGCCCATCCTGCGGAATCATCAACGCGACCTCGGGTCCACCGGCCGCCGCTGGCCTCACAAAGATCGACAGAGTCGAGGTTGTGGTCAGCGTTCCATCGCTGGCCAACAGCTCGATGTTGTAATTGCCGGTGACCGGGAAAGTAGCATTCGTCACGACAGCGTTTGGGGTGTCGAAAGTGACGGGCCCTGGCCCCGCGACTTCACTCCACGTGACGCTGAGCGTACCGCCGGTATTTAGCGTAATATTGGCGGCCAGTGAAGCTGTGGCGTTCGGCAAATACAAAGTAGTGGGAATATTCGAACTGAAGGAAATGACGGGGCCCGAGTCTGCGGGCTTCACGGTGACATAAGTGTCCGCGTAACTCGTGAGCTGTGTGTCGCTCGCCGTCAGGCGCAACTGATAGACGCCAGCAACTGGGAGAGTGACTTGCGTGCTGGCCTGGTTAGCGTTGGCAAAGGTCACCGCAGCCGGACCTTGGACTTGTGTCCACGCCACAAGCAACGTGCCATTCGGCAGGCCATCGTCTGAAACCTGGCCATTCAGTGTCACGGTATTGCTCGGCAGCGTGAGAGTTGGATAACTGCCCGCATACACGGACGGTGGCTGGTTCACTGGAGACAGGGCAGTAATGGTCACGGTCGCAGTGCTGGTCAGTTGTGTGTCGTTGGCCGACAACTGCAATACGTAGACTCCCGGCAACGGGAAGTTGGCAAAGGTGGACGCCTGATTTGGATACGAGATGGTCGCCACAGCGGGACCGCTGAGCTGGCTCCAAGCGATCGTGAGATGGCTTCCTGTGGGCAAGCCGTCGTCGGTGGCGGTTCCAGCGATGAAGATGGTAGAGCCAGCGGTAGTGGTTAGGTTTGGTCCTGCGCTCACCACCGGCGGCTGGTTCTGCGGAGCGGCGTAGACGGTGACTGTCAGGTCAGAAGTGCCCGTCAGTCCGGTGTTGGTCGCGGAGAGTCGCAGATCGTAAGTGCCCGCCGTAGAGAACGTAACTTGGGTGGAAAGGCTGGTCGGACTGCTGAAGGTCACTGCTGCCGGCCCACTTACTTCGCTCCAGGCAGTGCTTACCTGCACGCCAGTGGGCACGCCGGGATCTGCGATAGTTCCAGTAAGAGTAATCGTGTTGCTGGGAAGTGAAAGGGTCTGGTTGGCTCCCGCGAAAACTACCGGCGCCTTGTTGGCTGGGTTCACAACCACCGTGGCGAATGCGGTAGTGGTGAGTTGAGTGTCCGAGGCGGCGATTTGGAAGTTGTAATTACCCGCGGTCGTGAATGTGACTTGCGTGCTCGTCTGGCTTGGGGTGGCGATGATGGCTGCTGCGGGCCCAGAGGTCTGACTCCACATCTGGGACAGAGTTCCGCCCACTGGCTGACCGTCGTCCGTGACCGTGGCGCTTACCGTAGCCGTGTTCGTCGGCAATGTGATGGTCTGGTACTGATACTGGCTGGCTATGGTAACGACGGGTGGCTGGTTGACCGGACTTACAGTCACGCTCACCTGTTGCACGCTTGTGAGCTGCGTGTCGTTGGCTGTCAGGTCAAGTGTGTAACTACCCGCGACCGGGAACGTCGCTTGAGTCGCTGGCTGTGTGGGAGTTGCAAACGTGACGACTGCGGGCCCGCTGACTTGAGTCCACTTTTGCGTCACCGTTGAGCCCTGCGGTAGACCGTCATCGGTGACGGTGCAATTCAAACTGATTGTGTTGTTCGGAAGCTGCGCAGTGAATGATCCGTAATTTGGGCACGAGACCAAAGGCGGCTGGTTCGGGGAAACGACCGTGATCGTGATAGTCGCAGTGGTCTGCAACTGGGAATCGTCGCCCGTCAGACTCAGCACGTATGCTCCCGGCTGAACGAAGGTTGCCGTAGTGTATGGGCTGGCCGGATTGGCAAACACCACAGGAGTGGAATTCAATGGACCACTCACTTCAATCCATTGAGAAGAGAGCTTCCCGCCCGCCGGCAATCCGTCGTCTGTGACGATGCCGTTGAGGGTAGCCGAGAGTGGCAGATTCACTGTCTGGTTTGGTCCCGGATTCACTACTGGCGCCTGGTTTTGTGGAGTTGCGCTCACGGTCACCGTAACATCGGCATAGGAACTGAGCTGCGAGTCATTCGCGGTAAGGCGAAGATCATAAGTGCCGGGGCTACTGAAAGTGGCGGTTGTGACAGGCTGGTTGGAGTTTGCAAACGTCACCGATCCCGGACCGCTCACCTGCGTCCAGGTTATCGACAATGTCCCGCCCAAGGGCAGTCCGTCATCGCTGACGACTCCGTACAGGTTGGCCGAACTCGGCAGTGTGATGGCCGCATTGTTCCCGGCGTAAACGACCGGCGCGCGATTCGGGGCATTGGTGGACCAGGTCACAGTGCCGCTTGCGGTCGCGCCACCAATGGAGGCAAGAGCGGTGTCAGTCCCCGTATTCGTGCCCACATAACAGTATTGCGCTTGTCCAGCGGAGTTGGTGTCTACGGACTGGTTTGAAGGATTCGCACCGGTAACGGTGAATGCGACTCCAATTCCGCCGGGAGCGCCACCGAAGGCATCGAGGAGGCTGGCCGTGAAGCATAGCTGAGTCGAAGTCTGTTGGGTGAGAGTGGTGGGCGTGAGAGTGATGGTCGTCCCGGAGCGAGCGGCATCGAACGCAAGCCCAGCCTGATAACTGTAGGCGTCATAGGCGTCCGCACCGTAGAGAGTAACGCCGAACGGCGAGGTTCCATCGAAGTGATGCACACCGGTCGCGACCGGGACCTGCGCGCCCGAGTAAGTGCTACCCGGTATCGCCGCAAAATTCGCAGATAAAGGCGCGCCATCCATCATCAGGCCGGAGAGGGACGCAGTTGGTGCAACGATATCAACATAGTTGGCCTGGAAGCCTGTGGTCGGAGTCAGAACTGTGTAGTGTCCGCCAAACTGTTCGTTAGCGGGCACGAGGGTCATGGACGGATCGCCCAGGAAAGTTCCGTTGGGGGGGCCTCCAAAAGGGCTGTGTGTCTGGTATTCCTCACTGGTTTCGAACTGCGCGACCAATACTGGACCGTCGGCATTGATCGACGCCGCAGATGTCTCGAATGTTTGGTAGAACTGGCCCACGTTTAGTGTGGCAACCGGTAAACCATTGATGGATACATTCGTACCGTTCTGAGCCGCTAGAATGCGAATGATGTCTCCGTTGACCTGATTCGGGAACGGGACGGTTAGGAAGTTTTGTCCCCACAAATCAGTCGGAAGCATTTCTTCGATGATGTGGTTACAGTATCGCCAGTTGGCGTCCGGTATATTGGCGCATTGGTTGCCGCCAAACACAGCGATGGGCTTGTCGGACGTGATGATTGAACCCGTCAGATCGTCAGAATTGTTACTGGTCATCAGCTCATAGGTTCGCCCTTGATTGAGGATCACGTTATAAGGCTGACCGGCAGGGCGGCCTTTCACCGTCACCGTCGGAGTGATCGTCACCGTGGTCCCATCGTAAGCCGCGACGATACCAAGCTGGCTTCCCCAGTAGGCATCGGGATAAGCCATGACGATGTAATTCTTCCCCAGGACAGGTGTGGGCAGGCCCAGGTATCCGTCGGTCGAGGCCGTGTAATAGCTGAGGCCAACCACCGTGACCTCGCTCTGAGCAGTAACTCGAATTCCTTTGTTTTCGACAGTGTCAATCGTGTTCAACACTGCCGACGTTGGGATCTGCACTGCTGTGGCCTGCCCCGCCGTAAGCGTGAAATTCGCCGAGAAGTTCATCCCAGGCACTGTAACCGTACCTGAATTGTTCACGTCTGACGTGATGAGTAGTTGGGGTTGGAACTGGAACGGCGAGTTTCCGCTGCATGATGGACAGTTGTCCGCATTCATCGGGAACATCAGCCAAAAGTCCGTGCCCTTGTATCCGCCGTGGCCATCCAGTTTGCCTGCCGTGATGGTGACGTTCGACGTGCTAACCAAGGCAGAATCGTTCGCGGCGAGTTGCAGTACGTAAGTCCCTGCCATGCTGAATGAGGCTGTTGTTACGGCAGACGAGGCATTCGAGAACGTGACCGTGCCCGGCCCGCTGACCACACTCCACGATGTCACCAGCGTTCCGTTTGGCAGGCCATCATCGACGGCCACGCCATTTAGCAGGACCGGCGCCGGAAGCACGATCGTCTGATCGGGGCCGGCACTCACGTATGGGGGTTCGTTCTTGCCGTTGCTCCCGGAAGCGTAAACGTAGACCGTAACTTGCGAGGTGGTTGTGTATTGTGAGTCGCTGGCGCTCAACTGCAGAACATAGGCTCCCGGAGCAGTAAATCTCGCTTGCGTAACAGCAGCATTCGGGCTGCTGAACGTCACGCTGGTCGGCCCACTGATCTCGCTCCAGCCTACGATCAAGGTTCCGTTTGGCAGTCCGTCGTCCGTGGCCGTTCCACTGAGAGTTACTGTGGAAACAGGCAGAATGATCGCCTGGTTGGGCCCTGCGCTAACCACAGGCGGCTGGTTGACAGGCGCAGGCTTCACGACAACCGTAGCCTGCGAACTACTCGACAACTGGGTGTCGTTGGCAGTCAGTTGCAGGACGTAGGTGCCGGCCGCGGAGAAGGTCGCGTTCGTTACAGCTGTGCTCGAACTGCTGAAAGTGACAGTGCCCGGTCCGCTCACCACGCTCCAGGTGATGATCAGAGTGCCATTCGGCAAGCCGTCGTCGGTGGCAGTGCCGTTCAACGTGACCGTGTTCACGGGTAACGTGACGGTCTGATTTGGACCAGCATTTACGACTGGCGGCTGATTGACTGGAGGGTTCACCGTAACGGTCGTCTGCGATGTGGTGGTGTACTGCGAATCGTTTGCGCTCAACTGCAGTACATAAGTCCCCGCGGCAGAGAATGTCGCCTTGGTTACGGCTGTGTTTGGGCTGCTGAAAGTAACGGTCCCCGGTCCACTGACCACCGTCCATGTGATGATCAGCGTACCGTTGGGCAGTCCGTCGTCCGTCGCGGTTCCATTCAGCATTACCGAATTCACCGGTAACGTGATGGATTGATTCGGGCCGGCATTGACCACTGGCGGCTGGTTGGGTGGATTCGCTGTAATCGTCACCGTCGCAGGCGGGCTGGAATAGACGCCGTCGTTCACAATCAACTGCACGACGTAGGTGCCCCCAGCATTGGCAACGAACGTGGGATTGATCAGGGTTGTACTGGACAGCGCTCCCGTTCCGCCAGTGGGCTGGCTCAGAATGGCCCACTTATAAGTCAGGGGATAACCGTCCACATCGCTCGATGCGGCTCCGGATAACTGCACGGTGGCGCCTACGGTCACGGTCTGATTCGGGCCGGGATTCGCGACCGGCACAGAGTGGCTGGTTGAAATCGTCACCGTGGAAGGCGAGCTATTCAGATAACCGTCATTCACAATGAGCTGCGCGACATAATTTCCGGCGAGGTCAGCAGTGAAGTATGGGTTCGGCGAGGTCGGTAGTGCGAGAGCAGCCGCACTTCCCGTCGGAACGCTCAGCAACGACCATTGGTAGGTCAGCGGCTTGTTGTCGGAATCTGTTGACTTGGTCCCATCGAGCGTGACCAGTGCCCCGAGCGAGACAGTCTGCGCGGGACCGGCATTGGCGACGGGGGCAATATCTTGATTGCCGATGGTGACGGTTGAGGGAGTGCTGTTTACCGTGCCGTCGTTGACGATCAACTGCACAACGAAGTTTCCTGGGACGTCGGCCACAAACGTCGGATTCACAATCGTCGCGTTGGATAGCGTGGCAGAGCTTCCAGTTGGAATACTCGTAAAGGACCAGTGGTAAGTCAGCGGGTCGCTGTCTACATCCGTCGAGCCGGCGCCCGTCAATTGCACCGTTGCGCCGACGTTGACGGTCTGGTTCGGCCCGGCGTTGGCGACCGGGGGACTGTTTACATCGCTGATCGTAACCGTCGAAGGAGCGCTGTTCAAGATGCCGTCGTTGACAATCAGCTGCACAACGTAGGTACCCTTCTTGTCCGTCGTGAACGTCGGGTTCACAGACGTCGGATTCGAAAGGGCCGCTTTGCTGCCCGCGGGCACACTCGTAAATGACCACGAGTAAGTTAGCGGGAGTCCGTCCACGTCCGTGGATCCGCTGCCGTTTAGCTGTACGAGGGTTTGTGTGGGCACGGTCTGGTTCGGCCCGGCATTCGCGACGGGCGCGGAGTCCTGCGTGCTGATGACGACCTGACTCGGCGAGCTGTTGTGGTAGCTGTCATTTACGACGAGCTGCACTTTGTAATTGCCATACACGTCAGCGATGAATGTAGGTTTTGACGCGGTTGAGCTCGACAAAGTCGCTCTACTTCCTGAAGGAATAGAAAGAAACGACCAGCTATAGGTCAGCAGCGTACCTGTGGAATCGGTGGATCCCGTTCCATCGAGCTGCACGGTCGCTCCGATGGCGACCGTCTGCGCCGGGCCTGCATTCGCGACCGGAGGCGGATACAGGCATCCGACCTGAGTACCCGTAATGGTCAGCGTAACGGCGTTCGAGGTTCCGTACTGCGTCGTCACCGTAACGGGGCCGGTACAGTTATTACTTGGAACCGTCAGCAAGATCGACGTATTACTCCACGAATTGGTCGGCACCGATACACCATTCAGAGTCACCGTTCCCGTGGCGCTAAGGAAGTTCTGGCCGGTGATGGTGATCTGCGAACCTGGCGCGGCCGGAGAAGTAATGCTCGTGATGCTTGGCAGGGGCACGTTTATGGTGACCGTCGCCGAAGCCGACTTGGTCGTATCTGCCTGGCTGGTGGCGGTTACCGTCACAACTTGCTGCTTGGTGATGCTCGCCGGTGCGGTGTACAAGCCGGAGGCGTTCACCGTACCCACGCCGGACGGGCTCACCGTCCAATTCACGGCCGTATTGCTGGTATTGGACACAGTGGCCGTAAACTGCTGGGTTTGTCCGGGATAGAGTGAGGCACTCGTTGGTGAGATGCTGACTGACACTGGCGGCATCAGTGTCACGGTTGCCGTTGCCGACTTGGTCGCGTCGGCCTGGCTCGTCGCCTTAACCGTAACTGTCTGCTGCGATGTGATGCTGGCAGGTGCGCTATACAAACCCGAAGAACTGATGGTGCCGGTACTCGGGCTGATCGACCAGGTCACCGCTGTGTTGCTGGTGTTGGACACGGTGGCCGAGAATTGCTGATTCTTCCCGCCGTAAAGAGTGGCGGCGGTCGGAGCGATGCTCACTCCGACGGACGGCATAAGTGTTACCGTCGCTGAAGCGGAGACCGTGGGCTCGGCCTGACTGGTTGCCGTCACTGTTACGCTTTGTTGCGACGTCACACTAGTCGGCGCGGTATATAGCCCCGAGGAACTGACTGTCCCGACGCTTGGACTGATCGACCAAGTTACTCCCGTGCTGCTGGCATTCGTTACCGTGGCTGAAAACTGCTGAGTTTGCCCGCCGTAAAGAGTCGCCGTAGTCGGCGCCACGCTGACCGTCACACCTCCCATCGTCCCGCTGCAACCGGTGATCGCGAACGAGGAGTTGCCGTTAATGTTGATCTTGTCAGCAACTGCCATCATGCAACCGTTGCTGGAACTTCCGGTGAACAGAAGCGTATCGCTCTTGAAGTACATCGCTCCGTTCAGTGTCGTGGTTGAGCTTCCGTTGATCTGGTCCTGACAGCTCCCCACCTGCGAACATCCCGCGCGATCGCCAAACAGGACTATGTCAGCCAATGCGCCAGTGGTCGGGGCGGACATCGTGACGTTCGCCTGTCCGCTGATTGTGATGGGCGTATAGCTGGAACTCCCAGAGCAACCCCAACCCGTGCTCGAGGTGTTGTAGACCGTCACTCCCGAACCGCTCACAATGCCCAGAGAGTTGATGGTAAGTCCGCCACCGGCCATCACATAGGTGCCGGGGCTCATGGTGAAGGTAACTCCGTTGGTATTGCCAACCGTCAGTCCACCGCAATAAATGCCAGCCGAAAGCGTGTTGTTCGGCGGCTTGTTGTTCATGTCGTACGAAGTGTGGCTCTTGCCGATGATCGTGCCCCCGGTCGGTACCGGCAGAAATGCAAGCGGGTCACCAGGGCTGGAAATTTTCACGGGCTGTACGATTTGGCCAGTCGACTGGTTCACAATCTTGGTCTGGCCACTCAAGTTCCAGCCGCCCGCTACCCCGACCTGGGCATTGTTCTGCACGTAGAGAATTTCAGTCCCGGACATCTGGAAGGCTTGGCTGCCGGTGGATTCAACCACAGCGCTGCACGACGTTGAGATCGACGTACTGCCCGAGATGGAGAACGAACCTTGAGCGCTCCCGTCCAGAGCATATAGGCATGCGGGGGCTGCCCCTTGAGGCGCATTCATCGCCTTCTTGTGAATCTGCGACTTGCTGGCCTGCAAGTAGGGGACGACCAGTTCTGGCGACTCGCTGCTTGGAACTGTGGGCTGTCCGGTGATGATTGCATCGCTCCAGTAACTCGACAACAGGTCATCGTGGTCGCTGTTGTTGGCGACCAATCGCGTCTGTAACTTCGTCTGTCCGGAAGGTCGCGCTGGTGCTCCGACCTGCTTGTGAGTTGAGATTGAGCCGAGCGCTCCGAGCTTCTCCTTGTCGTCTTTAAGACTGAGCTGGCTTTTATCCGGGGCCAATCCATGCGCAACGAAGCGTGCAGCAGTCAGCGAATGGAAGCTATCGCCGACATCGCTCGCGTGTATCGGCATAGTTGCCGCGACGGTCGTATAGACAAGGAAGAGGGCAATCACGCGTCGCAATTGATCGAACGCTTCGCGCCGGATCCAACGTGAACCGGATCTTACTAATAAGGCGAGGCTGCGTAGACGAAGAGACCTAGATGAAGTCATAAATCCTCTTGGTTCCATTGGCTTGCGAGGTTGCCAGGGCCTGCCGCACCTAGGCAGCTTTCGTCCGGTGCGGCGTAACGCTTACAGATTGGGTGGGCAAGCTGCGCTCTTTCGAAAAAGCTTCTTGGGATCTGCGGTTTCGAAAAGACCCAAGGTTCTACAGCAGCAGAGAATTGATGTCAATTGAGAGTTTTCCACAGGAGCACTTACTCTGAAGTAGTTCCGGATTTCGTAAATTATGGGATAGCAATGCTGGGGTAGTGTAATTTTGTATGCTGATCGGTTTGTAACCTATAAACAAGCAATGACTTAGCATCTGCTGTTGATTCGCAAATCGCGCCCAGTCTGCCCCAGAGGCTGGAACAAAAAGCATCTCTTGGAGCGATGGGTCAATCCAGAAAAATTACGAATACAGAACAGACACATAAAAGACCGTTAACGGGTATCTCCAACGGAACTGGCCAGCTTCTGGCAATATACCTTCTGTTTTTCCTCCTCGGCCCTGTAATGGTCAAGAACCAGGGAATGCGCCGCAGCAGGTGGGTCTCGGGAGCCTGATCTTCGTCGCTTGGAGAGTCTAGCCCGACAGTCCTATGCGCTGAAGCAGGTTTTGGAAACGGGGATCAGGGTGCAAGATGTCAAGCAGGGGGTCAGATTTCAGCCAGGAGATGTCGAAAGATTTCTCCGAGTAAACTTCTTCCAGAAACTCCAACGCTTTGTCGCTTTCGCCACGGGCGGCATAGATCGTGGCCATCGTGTATGGCGAAGCAGAGGTTGCTTTTAATTTGCGCTCCAAATCACGAAGAATCTTCGCCGCTTCGGTCTTTTTGCCTACGGCCGCATAGGCATGTGCCAGCGCCACAACGCTCCGAGAATCACCCGACATCTGAATGGCTTTCTGGTACTCAGAAATCGCTTCCGGAAGCTTGCCCGTACCTTCGTAACCAACGCCGAGAGTATAGTGCTGATACCAATCCTTGGGCTCAAAAAGCAACCCTCCCAAAAAACAGCGCCCAAGATTTTCCCTCAAGACTTGGACGCTGCCGCGAAAGCAAAAGGTTCGTCCCCGAGCGGAGACAGAGAAGGAATGTCTGACGGGCGAAAAAAAGATTTTTCGCCAACCGTCGTTCTGAAACGCCTCCAAGTCCACGGCTTTCATTGACTTGCCCCTTTCGCCCCACGTAAGATTCGCAGCACATGATCGACCAGACCATCTCGCACTACCGCATCATCGAAATGCTTGGCGGAGGCGGGATGGGCGTTGTCTACAAGGCTGAGGACGTAAAGCTGCACCGCTTTGTGGCACTGAAGTTTCTGCCGGATGAGGTGGCGAAAGACCCTCAGGCATTGGCCCGTTTTCAACGCGAGGCGCAGGCCGCATCGGCTCTCAATCACCCCAACATCTGCACCATTCACGAAATTGATGAGGACCATGGTCAGGCGTTCATCGCCATGGAGTACCTGGATGGCGTCACGCTGAAGCACCGCATCAGCGGTCGTCCCATGGATATCGAGGAGATTCTCTCGCTGGCCATCGAGATCGCTGACGCGCTTGATGCTGCCCACGCGGAAGGCATTGTGCATCGCGATATCAAGCCCGCAAACCTGTTCGTCACCAAGCGCGGGCATGCGAAAGTTCTCGATTTCGGATTAGCGAAGGTCGTGCTGGGAAGCGGTTCGGCGAGTCCGATCGGTTCGTCGAACACGCAGACGCATACCTTGGACGAACAGCATTTGACCAGTCCCGGCACGACCGTCGGAACCGTGGCTTACATGTCGCCGGAGCAGGTGCGCGCCAAGGAACTGGATGGGCGGACCGATCTCTTCTCCTTCGGGTCCGTGCTCTACGAGATGGCGACGGGCGCGTTGCCCTTCCGTGGGGAAAGTTCGGCGATGATCTGCGAAGCGATTGTGAACCGGGCTCCCGTGCCTCCGGTGCGGATCAATCCCGAGGTGCCCCCGAAGCTGGAAGAGATCATCAACAAAGCGCTCGAAAAGGACCGCGACCTTCGGTACCAGAGTGCCGCGGAGATGCGGGCTGACCTGAAGCGGGTCAAACGGGACACCAGTTCGGGGCACGTGCAAGTCGAGAGCGGATCAACTCCCGGCGTTTCGGCCGCAGACTCGGGTAGGCTCGCGTCGCCGCAACTCGCCTCCGCCGCAGTCCCGGCGCCGCCTGCGAAAAAGGGGCTGGGCAAAATCGCGGTCGCAGGTGCCGTACTGGTGGTGCTGGCTGCCGCTTTCGTTGGCTACAGGCTGGTGAACCGCACCCACGGCCTGAACCTCGAGAACATGCAGATCGCGAAACTCACCGAGAGCGGCAAGGCTGCACTGGTCGCGATCTCGCCCGACGGACGCTACGTGGTGTACGTTTTGCGCGACGGCGAGCAACAGAGTTTGTGGATGCGCCATGTCGCGACCAAGAGCGACGTGCAGGTTCTGCCGCCGGATGCCGTTGACTTCAAGGGAGTGACGTTTTCTCCGGACGGCAACTTCATTTATTACGTGCGTTCCGACAAGACCACGGAATTCTACAGCTTCCTTTACCAGATGCCGGTACTTGGCGGGAACACCAGGCAATTGATTCGGGACATTGACGCACCGGTGGGCTTTTCGCCGGACGGAACCCAGATCGTGTTCATGCGTGGGTTGCCGGATGCGGCTACGGTGGAACTTCGCCTCGCCTCGGCCGATGGCAGCGGCGAGCGCCTGCTGGCTCGACTGCCCATCTATCCGATCTACATGTGGGGGGCGAGCTGGTCGCCGGATGGAAAAACGATCGCCCTGGCTGCACTGCAAAGCGGGAAAGAAACAAAATGGGTACTGGATGTCATCCGCGTCGCAGACTCCAGCGTTACGACACTGTACTCCAGCCCCGATTTCCTGGGGCGGCCGGTGTGGCTACCCGAGGGCGACTCACTGCTCATCCCGATGGGCATTCCGAAAGAGCGCCGAACTCAGCTTTGGCAGGTTTCCTATCCCAAAGGCGAGCCACGGCGTTTCACCAACGACTTATCCAATTACGGCGCGCGGCTCGACCTCACCCGTGATGGGAAGATACTGGCGGCGGTCGATGGCACACAGATTTCCAACATCTGGAGTGTGCCGGGAGGAAAAGCCGAGCTGGCAACACAGATCACTTCCGGTGCGACACCTGACCTTGCGGTCTGGCCCGGGCCGAGCGGGAAGCTGCTGGTGCGTAGTCGGGACAGCGAGCTGGATCTGATCAACAGCGACGGCAGCCAGAGAACCACCGTCATGCCGCAGGCACGCAATTACGGCGCTATGTCGGCTTGCGGAGATCGCTACCTCTTGTTCGATTCCTACGACGGTACAAAGGAAGACCTTTGGCGGACCGACGCGGACGGATCGAATCCTGCTCGGCTCGTTGACCAGTACGTCGGGGAGGAAGATTGTTCGCCGGACGGCAAGTGGCTCGTCTACGACACCAATACGGACGCGGGAACAAAGCTTTGGCGTATGCCGGTGGAAGGAGGCAGTCCGACGGAAATTGCCAGTGCACCCGGAGGCGGGGGGAACCCTCGCATCTCTCCCGACGGCCAGTTCATCGCCTATGACCTCCAGGAAGGCACTCCCGTTCCACAATCCAAGTTCGCCGTCATTCCAGCCGGTGGAGGCTCGCCGGTTCACGTTTTTTCCCGGCCGAGTGGCTCCGGCTGGGCGCACTGGTCCCCCGATGGTAAGGGGTTGCAATACATGCTAACTCGCAAAGGCGCCACCAATATCTGGGAGCAGCCGCTGGCGGGCGGCGAGCCGCATCAGGTCACCGATTTCACTTCCGGCCATATCTTCGCTTTTTCCTGGTCACGCGACGGCAAGCAGTTGTTCGTCGCCAGAGGAAGCGAGACCAGCGATGTGGTTCTGATCAGCAACTTCCGATAGACCCAGACGGCTGACTCTCGCTCGAAAGACTGCCGCCCTACAGACTTCCCATAGTTCGGCTTTCCGCTCGATGCGTCCGAGTGCGTTTATCACCGATGACTGCATTTGTCGCCTTCGAACTGCAAAAAATGGCGCGCTATCACAAGCGGAATGTCCGAATATGTGTTTTTCAATCCGCAACGCCCCGGCTGCTCACATTCGTAGCGTCAAGACTGCCTGGCACAACGCGCTAAAGCTAGCAGGGATCAGTCGATTCCCCATTTACCAGTGTCCTTAGAATCTGGTGGCGGCGGTAGGACTCGAACCTACGACCTACGGATTATGAGACCGTCGCTCTAACCACCTGAGCTACACCGCCACGGCAAAATCGGGGACCACGCGAAAGCGCTTCGCCGGCTCAGAACCGGCTTCAGGAATGGTAGCAACGAACCAGTTTTGAAGCGTCCCGTCCAGTCTTTTAATTCTAAGAGCGCGCGAAGATTAGGTCAAACCTCCCACGCGCGATGCGGGTATACTCTCGGGCATGATTATCGGAACTCACTTCCTTCTGTACAGCAGAGATGCCGAGGCGGATCGAGGATTTTTTCGCGATGTGCTCGGGTTCCGCTACGTAGACGCCGGCCATGGCTGGATGATTTTCGCCATGTCCCCGGCAGAAGCGGGCATTCATCCGCTGGAAGGCGAGCCCTCGCAAGAGCACTCGGGCCAACCGCTGATGGGAGCGGTGCTGTACCTGATGTGTGACGATCTCGATGCCTTCGTGGCGTCGCTGAAAGCGAAGAAAGTAGAGTGCTCCAGCGTGGAGACTGCACCGTGGGGCATCACGACGACGGTTGCGCTGCCCAGCGGAGCCCGCATCGGCGTTTACCAGCCGCGACATCCCACCGCTCTGCATCTGAAATAATGCCCGATTGGAGAAGAGCTTGAGAGCCATTGCCGTGATTCCTGCCCGCCTCGCGTCTACGCGTCTGCCGCGCAAGATGCTGCGCGAGATCGCAGGCAAGCCATTGGTTGGCTTGGTGTACGATGCAGTGCGTTCATCGCTGCTGCTGGCCGACGTCATCATCGCCACAGACTCCGAAGAAATCATGGCCGTGTGCCGCGCCCATGGCTGGAAGGCGCAGATGACCTCTCCGGATCACCGCAGCGGCACCGAGCGAGTGCATGAGGTTTCAGGACGCGAGCGGGCGGACGTCTACATCAACGTTCAGGGCGATGAACCGCTGATTCGCTCCGAACACATTGCGACAGTTCTCCAGATTATGGAAAACCCCGCCGCCCAGGTGGGAACTCTGATGACGCCCGCGGCCGAAGTCGACATTCCCAACCCAAGCGCTGTGAAAATCGTAACCGACTGCAACGGACGCGCACTTTATTTTTCTCGCGCCACAATCCCCTACGATCGCGATGGCACGCAGCCTCCCTACTTCAAGCATCTGGGGCTCTACGCTTATCGCAAGGGCGCGCTCGACCAGTTCGTGCGCTGGCCCGAGTCGTCGCTCGAAAAAAGCGAACGGCTGGAGCAATTGCGCTTTCTGGAAAACGGCGTTGCGATTTACGCGGGAGAGACACCGTATGACAGCGTGGGAGTGGATACAGAAGAAGATCTTGCACGCGTGATGGAAATTCTGGGAAGCCGGTGACCAGAGGATCTCGCCTCGGCCATCACGCCTGGTGCGTTGCGCTCTCTCCCCGTCCCCAGGCTTCCGCGGCCTCGAGCCGCCGCGAAATCGAAGGATGCGAGTGGAAGAACCATTCCACCCATTTTGCCGGCGTGCGCTCGGCAAGATTCTGGTCGGCTAGTTTGTTCATCGAGGAAATGAATGGTTCAACCGTGGCAATCGATTCGAAGGCATATCGGTCCGCCTGCCGTTCGTTGTATCGGGAATACGCGTTGAGCGCGGGCATCAGCAGAAATGAGAGCAGGACCGAAACCAGCGCCAGCAGGGGCAAGTTGGCGAAGTCAGAAACTCCCCCGATGTGAAACAGGCCGTGATCCACCGCATAGTCCAGTGTCCAGTTCGCGGCGCCAAAACCGACAAGCGTAATCGCAGCCTGCACGAAGATGCTCTTCAGAATGTGGCGATGCACGTGATGGCCAAGCTCGTGCGCCAATACTGCTTCGATTTCGTCGGGCGTGTAGTTGTCGAGAAGCGTGTCGGCAAGAATGATGCGGCGCGTCGCGCCCAACCCGGTCAGCGCGGCATTCGCTTTCTTGCTTTTTTCCGACAGGCGCCAGCGGTAGACGCCGCGCACGCGCGTTCCGGCGCGCTCGCTTAGGACGACCAGACGGCGTCTCAATTCTTCATCTTCGAGCGGTTCGAATTTATAGAAAATCGGAAACAGCACCACCGGCGCGAGCTGCGCCATAACGATAAACAGCACCATGAACAGCGCCCACGCCAGAAGCCACCAGTTCTGCGGCCATTGCCGGATCGTGAAGTACAACAATTCCACAACGATTGCACCGATGACGAGGCCGACCAGGAAGCCCTTGGCCTCATCCCATAGCCAGGAGCGAAACCTCTGATTGGAGAGTTTGTACCGGCGCTCCAGGCGAAATCCGTAGTAGTCGAGACCGATCCCAAGCACTCTGCTGATTACCAGCAGTAGCAGCAAATACATGAAGAGTGATAGCGAATAGTTCTTGAAGCCCATCCGGTAGGCCAGATCTCGCAGCCATCCCGACCACCCAGTTGCCAGAAGAACCAGGAGAAAAACCAGGCCCAGCACGTAGTCGGCAATACCAAGCCATCGCCGGACGCGGTTGTAGCGGCGCGCCTCGGGCGAATCGGCTTGCACCGTGTTGGGAGCTTCTGTCATTACAAATATTAGATGCGCTTACACAGATGTGTGTCGAACTGCCGTGGCGGCAGGGATTTCTTCAGGCAGCGCTCGAAACCAACTTCTCGCCCGTCTCCAACAGTTCCCTCACCAGGTCGCGCGACGAAGCCTCCGTGTAAAGCCTGAGTAGCGGTTCAGTCCCCGATGCGCGAAACAGAACCCATGCCTCCGCGCCGTTTCCGTTGGTCGGCGCGTCAAGGAAGAACTTCACTCCGTCGAGGTACTCCTTCCGCAGCACGCGATACCGGCCCAGAGTCTGCGTGCCCTCGGCCCGAGCGCGTTGAATCGCGCTCTGCTTCACGGCTTCCGGAATATGCAGATCGCGACGCCCATAATAATGTGGGCCGAATTCGCGCTGCAGATCCGCCACGAGTTGGCCGAGTGGCTTGCCTTCTTCCGCCATGACGTTGGCGAGAAGCAGGCAATTCAGCACGCCGTCGCGCTCTGGCAGGAACCGGGAATAGCCGATCCCGCCCGACTCCTCTCCCCCGATCAGAATCTCGTGCTCCATCATCACATCGGCAATGTACTTGAACCCGATGGGGGTCTCGTAAAGCTTGCGTCCATGCTTGGCGGCGATGCGGTCGAGCATGCGCGTGGTATTAAAGGCGCGCACCACATCGCCAGACCATTTTTCCCGCTCGAGAAGCCAGCGCAGCAGAACACAGAAGATCTTGTGGGAATCGACGAAGCTGCCGTCTTCTGCCACCGCTCCGATGCGGTCCGCGTCGCCGTCGGTGGCGAGGCCGGCATCGCACTTCTCGCGCACCACGGTTTCTTGCAGCATGGCCGTGTGCGGCTCGATCGGCTCGGGATTAATTCCGGGGAAGAGCGGGTTCAATTCCTGACGAATCGCGACAAACTGCACTCCGCGCTCTGCGAAGATGCCCGTCAAAACACCGCGCCCGGAGCCATACATGGCATCGACGGCAAACTTGAATTTTGTTTTGGCGATCAGGTCCATGTCGGCGAAGGCACACACCGCAGCGACGTAGTCCTTTTTCAGATCAACTTCCTCTATCTTGGCTTTGGTGTTTTTCGGTGCCGCTCCGGCGGCCATCTCTTCTTCGATCCTCTTCATGATCGCCGGCGTTGCCGAGCCACCGAACTTGGCTTTGAACTTCACTCCATTCCAGTTCCACGGGTTGTGGCTCGAGGTGACCATCACTCCGCCAGCCGCGCCCTGATGCTTCACCGCATACGAGACAGCCGGAGTGGGCGTGTAGTCATTCGCGAGCTTCACCGGTATGCCCGCAGCTGCGATGACTTCCGCGGCGACCTTAGCTGCGCTCGGCGAAGCGAAGCGGGCGTCGTAGCCAATAAATACATCGCGCGTTGCGTCTTCGTATTTCAGAACGTACGAGGCAATTGCGCCCGCGACCCGGCGCACGTTCTCAAAGGTAAAGTCATCGGCGATGATGCCGCGCCAGCCATCGGTTCCGAATTTGATTTCTTGCGCCATAATTTTTTGTGGACCGCTGTCAACTGTCTGTGCCCAGCACAGACGCGATCCTAATGTTTCAGCTCAATGTGGATGTTGATCCAGTAATCGCCGTGCGGCGGATTGCTGAACTTGCCTGCCGTGAGCGCAGTTCGGATGCAACTCGTGAACTGCGTTTCAGGATAAACCAATACCTCTTGCGCCTTGCCCTCGGCATTGAGTCTCAGAAACATATCAAAGGGATCGATCGTGTTGCCCGCCGGAATAGACTGCTTGCACTGCCTTACGCTCGACCAATATCTTTCAGGGAACTCTTTTCCGATCAGATCGTCGTACTGCTTTCCAGCGGGTGTTTTCAGATTCGCATCAACCGCCGCAAGGGCTGCAGCCAGTTGCTTCTTGTCGGCGGCGGAGCAGATCGAGGCGTGAGAGAGCAACACCGCAAGCAAGATCGCAAGGCCTCGGAAAAGTTGCAGCCTCATCCCTTTTTCTCCTTGTTCATTTACACCAGTTTATGCAGCCTTTTCTCATCGAGATGCTTCACGACTTTGCCCACATCTTGCGCGTGCTGCCGTGTCGTGATCAAGAGAGCGTCCGGCGTTTCAACTACGACCAGATCGCTCACGCCGACGGCCGCGACGAACTTGCCCGGGGCATGAAAATAATTGCCGCTTGCATTCAATAAAAACATGCCGGAAGCCGCGACCAGGTTACCCTGCGCCGGACTGCTCTTCGCGGTGTGATGCTCATGCAGCGCCGTCCACGAGCCCAGATCATTCCATCCAAAGTCCGCCGGCAGGCAGAAGATATTTCCGGCTTCCTCGCCCTTGGCCGAACGCGGCTCCAGCACGGCGTAGTCTACGCTGATGTTCTCGCATTTGGGATAGAGCTTGCGAAATGTTTCCGCAAACTTGCGTGTACCGAAGGCGTCGGCAATTCGTTCGAGCAGAGGCGCCGTGTTCGGCAGATGCTCTCGGAGCGCATTGGCCAGCGTGCGAGCGCTCCACAGGAACATCCCGCTGTTCCAGAAATAATTGCCCGCGGTGACAAACTCGGCTGCTTTCGCGGCGTCCGGCTTTTCGGTGAAGCGGCGCACCCGCAACGCATCGCCTGCAAAAGCACCGCCGGCTTCAATATATCCGTAACCAGTTTCCGGGCGATTCGGACGAATTCCTAAAGCCACAATGTTCTCGCCCGCGGCGGCAATCTCGATTCCGCGCACCAAAGTTTCTCGGTAACGTTTCTCATCCGCGATGACATGATCCGAGGGAAACATTCCGATCACCGCATCGGGATTTTCCCGCAGCAGCAGAAAAGCGGCCAGACCGATGGCCGGCGCAGTGTTCCGCCCCGCTGGCTCAGCCAGCAACTGCGGTTTCGGCAGCTTGGGAAGTTGCTTCGCGATGGCAGGCCGTAGATCTTCGTTGGTGATGACCCAAAATCTCTTTGGCGGGGCAAGCGGCAGAAGACGCGCCACCGTCTGCTGAATCATCGTCTGCTTCCCGTCGAGCGCGAGCAATTGCTTGGCACGTTTTTTCCGGCTCAAGGGCCAGAAGCGCGTACCGCGCCCTCCGGCCAGGATTACGGGATAGAAATTTAAGTTTTTAGCCACGGATTCTCACTGATCTCCACGGATGAAAATCGATAGAAACTACATTCTGGTTTCCGGTTCGGGCAGCGGCTTGCCGGGCACACAGGCCCGCAGGAAATCGAGCGTCCACTGCGGACGCACGCTAAAGTTTCCCAGCGCCGCGGGAACTACAACAGCATCGCCCTTGGCGAACGTAACCGGATCCATCCCCGGCGACTCCAGCACGCCGCAACCCTCGACGGCGGCCAGAATCTGCACGGAACTTGTTCCCCCATCATCGCGCGTCGAAAGCTCCAGCGGTTCCTTAGCCTCGAACAGATCCACCACAAAATAAGGAGCCGCAACCAGTACCGCGCGCCGGCTCTTTCCTCCGTGATATTGCACGGGCGCGGGGCGCACCACCTTGCCCGATCGAGTTGTCTCCCTTACTGCAGCGATCCCAAGCTCCAGATGTAATTCTCGCGGACGTCCGTAATCATACAAGCGGTAAGTGGTGTCGGACTGCTGCTGCGTCTCGACGATCACCGACCCCGGGCCCAGCGTATGCACAGTGCCGCCGGCAACGTAGATCATGTCGCCGGCATAAACGTTGATCCAGTTGAGCAACTCTTCTGCTCGCTGCTGATGGATGGATTCTTCCAGTTGCTTTGCGGTTACACCCGGCTTCAGGCCCAATGCAATCTGCGCTCCCGGCTTGGCGTGCGCCACGTACCAGCACTCCGTCTTGCCCCACGGCTCGCCGACGCGCAATGCCTGCTCATCATCGGGATGCACCTGCACCGAAAGCTTCTCGTGCGGGAAAAGAAACTTGAGCAGCAGCGGAAACCGCTTCGCGTCGCGCGCCGCCTCGCCCACCAGTTCGCGCTGATATTGCTGGCTGAGTTGCGCCAGACTTTTCCCGGCGAGCGGCCCATTCGAGACCTTACACTCGTCCCCGCTCAGCCATGACTCGCCAATCTTCTCGGCGAATTTGTGATTGGGATAAATCGGCGACAAATCGAGCGTGCCCCACGGGCGCGGGTCAAATCCCGGAAGCATCAGGAATGGATAAAGATCAGTCATACAAAAAGCGCACCGACAAAAAAGACCGCTCAACGAGAACGGCCTTGACGAACTTCATCATCTCCCAAGATTCGACCGAGACTACAGTGCCCCGAAAAACTTTCTCATGCGCTCCAGGCCGCGGTCCAACTCGGCCTTCGAAGTCGCATACGAAACGCGGATGTGATCACCCGTCCCAAATCCTTCTCCCGGAACCGTGGCCACATGAGCTTCGCGCAAGAGCCGCCCAGCCACATCTGATGCGGACTTCACTCCATCCCTGCCCAAGAACGCGGAAATATTCGGATAAGCATAAAACGCGCCTTCCGGCAGAGTGCAAGTTACGCCCGGAATCGAGCGCAGCCCTGCGACTACATGATCCCGCAACTGAATGTACTCGCGCCGCATCTGCTCGACGCAGTCCTGTGGACCCTTCAATGCGGCCACCGCAGCCTTCTGCACGATCGAAGTCGCGTTCGAGGTCGACTGACTCTGCAGCTTGGCCATCGCACTGACCACAGACGCGGGCGCCAAAGCGTAACCCAACCGCCATCCCGTCATTGCGTAGGTTTTCGACAAGGATCCCAGCACCAGGAATCGATCCTTGTACTCGCGCAGCGAGCCCACCGAAAAATTCTTGCCCGTGTAATTCAGATAGACATAGCACTCATCGGAAAGCACCCAAATGCCGCGCTGGTGCGCCAACCGCACGACTTCGGTCATGTCCTCCGCGCTCATCACCGCGCCCGAGGGGTTTGACGGCGAATTCAGGATGATCGCCTTGGTGCGCGGCGTGATCAGCCGCGCGACCATCTCTGCTGTAACGCGAAATCCCTGGGCCTCGTCGGCTTCGAGCAGCACGCACTGGCCGCCCGCATAACGCACGATGTCTTTGAACGAAACCCAGTACGGCACGGGAAGGATTACTTCGTCGCCGTGATCCACCAGAACCTGAATCGCATTGAACAGCGCATGCTTGCCGCCGGTCGAGGCGATCACTTCTTCGCGGCGATAGTCAGAATCGAAATCCACGGCGTGCCGGTGCACAATCGCATCGCGCAATTCCGCGGTGCCGGCAACGGCGGTGTACTTCGTGAAGTTTCCCTGAATCGCAGCGATAGCGGCGTCCTTGATGTGCTGCGGCGTCGCGAAATGCGGCTCTCCGGCGCCGAAGTCCACGACGTCAATTCCCTGCGAACGCAGCTTGTCGGCCTCGGCCACGACCGCCATGGTGGCGGAGGGCTCAATGCGGTTGATGCGGTCCGTTAACTTCAACGCTTCCGTGGTTGCCGTGGTCATGCCTTCTTCTTCCTTCGTTTCGGAACTTCGATCAGCTCCGGTCCCTGAAATTTGTACGCGGGGTCGACTTTCTCGCGCAGCTTCTGCTCCACAATTTCCGGCACCAATCCCTTCACCGGACCGCCCGCCTGCGCCACTTCCCGCACCAGTCGCGAACTTACATACGAATACTTATCGGCCGGCATCATGAAGACGGTTTCGAGCGTCGGCTCGAGCTTGCGATTCATCAGCGCCATTTGCAGTTCGTACTCGTAATCGCTGATGGCGCGAATGCCGCGCAGAACGCACATCGCATCCATCGACTTGGCGTACTCGACCATCAAACCGTCGAACGTATCGATGCGGACATTGCTTAGATCCACCGTCAATTCCTTCAGCATCGCCAGCCGCTCCGCCACGCTGAACATTGGGCTCTTTTCCGAGTTTCGCAGAATGGCCACCACCAGCTCTTCGAAAATCTTGCTACCTCGCTCAATTAAATCGAGGTGCCCGTTGGTGGGCGGATCAAACGACCCGGGATAAATGGCGATGCCTTTATTCAATCGTCCTCACAGACACGTGCGCGTCTTGGCGCTGGCAGGAAGCAATTGAGAGATTCTATGCGGGGGGAAGTGAGGATGGCAAACAGGGAATTGCCCTGGTATCAATGGTGTGGCGCGGGCGCTCTGCCCGCATGCCTGCAGCATTGCAAAAAGACGCGGGCACGAGCGCCCGCGCCACACTTTACTGCCCTTACCGCTTCGCGGCCACTGGCACCTTCACCGGCTCCGGAGGCGCGCTCGGCATAGTGGTCACGCGGCCGGTTGTGCCGGTAGCCGAAGCGGGCGCGGCCGCAGGTTGCGCCGGCGTGGCGATCAGTCCCAGCGCTTTGCGCACTTCGTTATCGAGCTTGGCCATCACATCCTTATTGTCTTTCAGGAACTGGCGGGCATTCTCGCGTCCCTGGCCGATGCGCTCGCCTTTGTAGCTGAACCACGATCCGGACTTCTCGAGAATGTTGTTGTTGACCGCCAAGTCGAGCAGGTCGCCTTCGCGCGAGATGCCCTCGCCATAAAGAATGTCGAACTCGGCCTCGCGGAAGGGCGCCGCAACTTTGTTCTTTACGACTTTCACCTTCGTCCGCGACCCGGTCACCACGTCACCTTCCTTAATGGCGGCGATGCGGCGAATATCCACTCGCACCGATGAATAAAATTTCAGCGCGCGCCCGCCGGTCGTTGTCTCCGGATTGCCGAACATCACGCCAATCTTCTCGCGAATCTGGTTGATGAAGATCAGACAAGTCCGCGACTTGGAAACCGTCCCGGTCAGCTTCCGCAGCGCCTGCGACATCAGCCGGGCCTGCAAGCCCATGTGGCTGTCGCCCATCTCGCCATCGAGTTCAGCCTTCGGCACCAGCGCCGCCACCGAGTCGACCACCAGCACGTCAATCGCATTCGACCGCACCAGCGCCTCGGTGATCTCCAGTGCCTGTTCGCCGTAATCGGGCTGCGAAACCAGCAGGTTGTCGACGTCCACTCCAAGCTTCTTGGCATAGGCGGGATCGAGTGCGTGCTCAGCATCGACGAACGCGGCCATGCCGCCGACCTTCTGCGCCTCGGCGATCACCTGCAGCGTGATCGTCGTTTTGCCCGAAGATTCCGGACCGAAAACTTCCACCACGCGTCCCCGCGGGAATCCGCCTACGCCCAGCGCGGCGTCGAATGAGATCGACCCGGTCGAGATGACCGCGATCGGCACAATCGCTTCCTTTGACCCCAGCCGCATGATGGAGCCTTTGCCAAACTGTTTTTCAATCTGCGCTAACGCAAGTTCAATTGCCTTGCTCCGCTCGTCCGCCATGGAGTGGCTCCTTAGAAGTACTCAAGGTAAGTACGAAAAATAAGTTCTAGCTAAGTCTGGCCGGATTATACATTCGAATCGAAGCGAAGAAAAGGCGAATCAAGATAATTACGGTGGAAAACGTCCCGATTCGGGAGTTAATGTGGCGCGGGCGCCCCGCCCGCGAACTCTATCCAGAAAGAGGGACGATGTGTTCAGCGATCCAGTCGCGGAGCAGGGCGAAGCGGAACTTGCCTTCGGCAATCGTGGTCATCATGAATTCCAAAGCGGCCTTGCTGGTCACGTTCAGATCGAATCCGTTCATGAGCAAAAACGTGTGCGCCGCAGCAAACCCCACCCGTTTGTTGCCGTCAACAAACGCATGATTGTTGACCAGCGACTCGAGCAGCGCGGCCGCCTCTTCGCTAATGTCGTTGTAGTAACCGGTCTGCGGGCGGAACACAGCGGCCTCGAGCGAGCCCTGATTCATCATCCCAATCTCGCCGCCGTACTCCTCAATCTGATGATGGTGAATGGCGATCACTTCCGCCACCGTGAGATACACGCGCTCGGCCATTATTTGGCCAGCTTCTTGTACAACTCACGGTACTTTTCGTTGGAGCGGCGATAGGCAGCAATCACCTCAGGCCTCACCAGGCGTTGCGAAGGGACGACATTGTGCAGGTAATGCTCCAGCGCCCGTTCCAGCACAAACCGCTGGGACTGCCCGTTCTCCTTGGCCACGGAGACGAGTTCCTGGTAAAGCTTCGCATCGATCTCGGGAGCGATCTTGACGGAACGCGGCATGGGTGTCTCTTGACCAGATTCTAGTCGGGCGGTCTAGCTGGATCAAGACGAATCTAGAGCTTACTACAGTCTCGGTCTAGGGACGTTGGTAGGGCTGCTTAGAACGGTTGTACCAGAACTCGGATTTCTTTTTATCTTCGCGAACACCGCGACCGGTCTCGTAGAAGTACCCGACATTGTGGGCGGCATCGTTGTGCCCGCGCTTTGCTGCAAGTAAAAACCACTTGAAGGCCTGTCTCGGATCAGCGGCAACTCCTTGGCCCCGACTGAAACACACTCCTACAGAGAACTGGGCTTCGATCTCGCCTCGTTGTGCTGCCTGCAACTCCAGTTTGAACCCCTTCTTATCATTTTTCCTTACCCCCCAACCATATCGATGCGCCTTGCCAAGCGCATGCAAAGCGGTTGCGTCGCCGTGCTCGGCAGCCCGCTGAAACCACAACACAGCGAGGCGATAGTTCTTACGGACGGCGATGCCCTCATGGTAGAAAACTCCAACATGATATTCGGCATTCGCGTTGCCCGCTTCGGCTGCGGTCATATAGTGCTTGAGTGAAAGCCGCCGATTTGGACGAGTTCCGTAACCGTAATCGTAAACGTAGCCCAACCATTCGTGCGCTTCGACGCAGCCCAACGTTGCCGCCTTCTTTAGCAGCGCGAACCCGGCTTTGTCGTTGTCTGGACCCGAGCGGTCATTAAACTTGCGTTTAGCGGCAACAAAAGTCTGCCTACCAAGTCTTGCCTGCTTATTTGCTGCCAAACGGGGATCCGCGAGACCCGGCATGAGACGGTCCGTCTACCTCTGCAGCAAATCCACCGGCGCGGTCACATCATGCACGCGGAAATACTTCGCCAGCGCTGGATACTTCCGCGCCACAGCCTCATACATCGCGTACGCCACGTTGCGATACGAAACATGCCCCGCCGGCGTCGTGCGCAGCTCGGAAATGTAAACCGCCTCGGCGAAGTCCATCTTGAACAGCGCCCGCTTCTTGAACGCCAACGGAATCGCGTATTGTGAATTTTCTTCGGCTTCCGGCGTTTTGCGCGCAGCCAGATTCTCCACGGCCGTCTGCACGCGCCGCATGGCCGCTTCATATCTCCCGCGCACTCCCGCGTCTTCCATGTCGAGAAGCATTTCGTATCCATGCTGCGTTGTCGCGGACTGCATGACCTGAATGCAGCGCCGGTGCCGGTGCATGTCGCGGAAGCCGCCCGTGTCCATCAATATGTCGAAGCGGAATTGCTGTCCCGCGCGGAAGGCGCGCATCATCTCGTCGTGTTTGCCGCGATGCCGCAGCCCCAGGTCGATAATCTCCCGCCGCCGCCGCTCGCCCGCCACCTGCACTGCCTGCCGAATCTGCCGATAGGAATGATGCGAGTGCTCGTAGAGCAAGGTCGTCGCGATCTCTACCTCAAGCGGCTCTTCGTCGAGCAAATCGACGATGGCCTTCGACGGCGCTAACTGTTCATGCGCCATCAACTCACGAGCCGCCTGCCGCAACTCGCGCCGCGTCTCCATCTCATAGGGATTCGGATCGGCATACTTTACCAGAGTGGGCGCGACCGACACATCGCGCAGCAGCCGGAACCCGGCGCGCGCTCCCAGTTCCGGATTCACCACCCGGATCTCATCCACCAACTCGCGCAGGGATTCCGCGTTCGCGTTGTAGGCCGGGCCCGTGGCCGCCTTCTTCAGTGCCTCACCCAGCGTTCGCACTTCTTTGTGAGTATGCGAAAGCAGGTGCGCCACCTGATTCTCCAGCGTGCGCGCGTTCACAATCTCACCCAAAGAAGTGTTCGTAGCCAGCGGCAGCAGATAACGCGTGATGTCAAAAGCCCGCGCCTTCAGCGTGCGCTCGTACGCATCCTGCTTCATGTCGGAAGGCTTCGGCGTGATGCTGATCAGATACTTCGTCATGTGCGCCGACAGCGCTTCATATTCCGCAAACAAAAAATCCAGAGTCTCGCGATACAGTTTGCGCGCGTCCTCATCCGCTCCGAAGTCAGGCGTGAAATAACCGCTCTTCTTGAAATCCTGATACCGCGTGGACCGCTCCTGCCCATCCCAGCGCTGCTCATCGGCCAACTCAATCGCGGCCAGAATCGACAGTCGCTCGACCGCCAGCGCAATATGCGCCAGGTCGGCAATCGACCGATGCCCGTACTGAAAATAGAACGTGTTGAGAAACTTCTCCGCCTTCTGCGAGCTGATCTCGCGCAGCGACTCCTTCATCGACAGCGACGACCGCGAATACTTCGCCATCGCGTAAGCCTGAATCTCCGGCTCGACGCCGAACACGGCATACACTTCAGTCGATGCCTCGGCCGCCGGCGCGGGCGAGCCGGACTCTGATTTCCCAACCAGCATCGGCTTCTCCGCAGAGGCTCTCTGCGTCGACCTGTGCCCAGAACCAGCGGCAGAAGAATTGTTGTCGGAAGGCTCAGGCATACTCACAACGTTCGTTGCAGTCGTCATGGAGGTGTGAGGATGTTACCCGCCAGCGTTGTGGAATAGCAATGCTTTTGCGGAACGACTATCACTCAGTTTCGGCGCTACACTATTGCGTGCATCCCCTTCTGCAGGCCGTGGCGCATCGTCCGTGGCCCCCGCCAGCCGGGCCATGGATCATGACCCAGACCTGGCATGATCTTCTTTTTGCTCACTGGCCCGTCGCACCTGCTCAGCTGCGGCCACTGGTCCCCGAGCAGCTAACCCTCGACACTTTCGACGAGCAATGCTTGGTCGGCACTGTTCCATTCCGCATGAGCGGAATTCGCAGGCGCGGCCTGCCTGCCGTGCCCGGGTTGTCGCGTTTTCCAGAGCTCAACGTGCGGACTTACGTCACGTACGGCGGCAAGCCCGGCGTCTACTTCTTTAGTCTCGATGCGGCAAATCTACCGGCGGTGTGGGCAGCGCGCGCTTTTTATCACCTGCCCTATTTTTATGCAGCGATGAATTGCGCCGAGAGCGACGGAGCGATCTTGTACTCCTCCCGCCGGGATCGTCTGGCCGCAGAGTTTCGCGGCTCATATCGCCCCATCTCCGAAGTCCGCTTGCGCGAGAAAGGATCCATCGAGCATTGGCTCACGGAGCGCTATTGTCTCTATACGACTCATGCGGATCACGTCTATCGAGGCGAGATTCACCATTTACCTTGGCCGTTGCAGGATGCCGAAGCGGAAATCGAACTGAATACCGTCACCGCGGCCGCGGGCATCGAGCTGCCACACTCGGCGCCGCTGCTTCATTTCGCGCGACGCCTCGAGGTTCTGATCTGGCCTATTCGCCGCGCCGGCTAGGCCGGCACCGCGTATAATTTCGCGTTCCACCGAATTGATTCAAAGGTAAGGAGAATCCCATGTCCCCGTCAGGACGGGTGGCTCTGGTCACGGGCGCGTCGCAAGGCATTGGGCGCACCTGCGCGCTCCGACTCGCCAAAGACGGCGCGACTGTCGCAGCCGCCGCACGCAATCAGGAAAAACTGAACGAACTGGTCGCCGAAATCACCGCAGCCGGAGGCCAGGCCGCCGCATTCGCCCTGGATGTGGCCGACGAAGAACAAGTCAAGTCAACAGTCAAATCCGTCATCGCGCAGTTCGGCAAGGTCGACATCCTCGTCGACAATGCCGGCATCACCCGCGATCAACTGGTCATGCGCATGAAGCGCGCCGACTGGGACGCCGTCCTGCAGACCAATCTGACTTCCGCTTATCTCTGCATTCAGGCGGTCATCGGCTCCATGCTCAAGCAGCGCTGGGGACGCATCATCAACATCACCAGCATCTTCGGACAGATGGGCCAGGCCGGACAGGCGAACTACTCCGCTTCAAAGGCTGGGCTGATCGGCCTCACCATGGCCATCGCCCGCGAAGTCGGATCGCGCAACATTACTTGTAACGCCGTCGCCCCGGGATTCATCGAAACTGCCATGACCGCGACTTTGAGCGATGATTTCAAGCAAAGTGCGGTGAAGCAGATTCCGCTGGGACGCGTCGGATCGCCGGACGATGTGGCCTCCGCCGTGGCATTCTTGGCGTCCGACGAAGCGTCCTACATAACGGGACACGTGCTGAACGTCAACGGTGGCATGTTAATGGGATAGGCGTCGAAGCTTAACCACAGAGGACGCCGAGGTAACAGAGGAGTGAACGCCGAGCCCACGAATAAGCAGTCTTCCTCTGCTAACTCTGTGCCCGGAGCCTGCCCTGAGCGAAGTCGAAGGGTGGTGAATGGCCTTTCGCTCGCACAAGTAGAATCGCCTTCTCAGATTGCCCAAGCCCGCGAGCTTTTCCTCGAATACGCACAGTCGCTCGGCTTCAGCCTCTGCTTCCAGAATTTCGACAAAGAACTGGCAGACCTGCCCGGGGACTATGCGCCGCCGGAAGGCCGCCTGCTGCTGGCGGAATACGAAGGTCAATCCGCCGGATGCGTCGCGCTACATAAACTGGAACCCGGCGTCGCCGAAATGAAGCGCCTCTATCTGCGCCCACAGTTCCGTGGCAAGAGGCTAGGCGCTGCCCTGGCCCAAAGCATCATCTCCGAAGCTCGCCAGATCGGCTACCACCGGATGCGCCTCGACACCGTCGAACCCGTGATGGGCAATGCAGTTGCCATGTACCGCAAGATAGGCTTTGAGGAAATCGCACCTTATCGCGCGAATCCCATCGCGGGAGCTTTGTACATGGAACTTAAGCTATGACGAAAGAAAAGTGGCTCAAAGTCTTCCTGGCATGGCTCGCACTGGACGTTGTCTGCCTGGTCATTGGAAGATGGCAGAGCTGGCTCTTCGGGTTTGGCGTTCGCGGGCTCGTGATAGATTTCGTCCTCGGGGCCGTTGTATTGGGGCTATACATTCGGGGGTAAAGACTTGTGAAGACCTTTTGCCTGCTGTGCATCACACTGCTTCTCGCCGCCACAGCCCTCGCCGCCGACGGCAAGTCCGTCTCGTACAAGAGCGGTGATGAAACCGTGCAGGGCGTGTTCTATACGCCCGCGGGAAAAGGGCCGTTTCCGGCGCTGATCGTGATTCACGAGTGGTGGGGTCTGAACGATTGGGTCAAAGACCAGGCGTCAAAGCTCTCCGACGAAGGCTACGTCACGCTCGCCGTCGATCTCTATCGCGGCAAGGTCGCGACCACGCCAGAGATGGCGCACGAAATCATGCGTGGAGTGCCAGAAGACCGCGCCAAGCGCGACCTCAACGCCACATTCGATTTCCTGAAATCGCAGCCCAACGTGAAACCCGACCGCATCGGCGCCATCGGATGGTGCATGGGCGGCGGCTACTCGCTCGATGTAGCTTTGCAGCAACCGACCCTGGCCGCCGACGTCATCAACTACGGCCATCTCGCCACCGATGTCGACGCGCTCAAGAAGATCAACGCGCCCATCCTCGGCCTCTTCGGAGCACAAGATCGCGGCATCAGTCCCGACGACGTGAAGAAATTCGGCGATACCCTGGACAAGCTCGGGAAAAAAGTCGAAATCAAAATCTACGACGATGCCGGCCACGGCTTCGAAAATCCCAACAACAAAGACGGCTACCGTGCGGCCGATGCCGCTGACGCGTGGAAGCGCACTTCGGCCTTCCTCGCCACGAATCTGAAGAAGCCCTAGCCGAACGACTCACCGCAGGCCCGCTTTGCTTATACGGCATGCAATTTTCCCCCGCTGCACCTTGCGCTGTTCATTCCAACCGCGCTCTGACACGCTCTAGGCCGCATGGCACAGACTAGCCATTGATGGCACGAATTTCCGCTTGCCAGAAGGTACCGATCTGGTTACTATTTCCCATCCTGAAATGCTCCCCACAATGAACATCGGCGAGACGATCCGCAACTACCGGCTTCAAAAAGGTATGTCTCAGGGCGACATCGAGAAGCGGACCGGACTTTTGCGTTGCTATCTCTCCCGCGTCGAGAACGGGCACACCATCCCGTCGCTCGACACGCTGTCGAAGATTGCCGGCGCCATGGATCTGCCGCTCTCGCAATTTTTCGCCGAGCCCGGACACAACAACGGCTCGAAGGGACTGCCGCAGCTCTCCGACGACGAAGTCCGCTTCCTCAGCCAGATCCGCCGCTACGCCACCAACCTCAACGACAGCGACCGCAAGCTCGTCCTCGCCATGGTCAAGAAAATGGCGTCGAATTCCGGCAAGTAAGCTTCCAGCTCTCAGCAAGAAGACAGCTCTTGCCACCACTCGTTTAGCTGAAAGCTGACGGCTGAGAGCTGATAGCTTACTTCCGTACCATGTCCTTCGGTGACCAGCCGATACCTCGCCGCCCCACACTCCCATTCACTAGACTGTCTGTGGAGACCTCCGTGACCACCGATGAGGAATTGACAGTGCTCGACAGCCAGTTGCGCCGGCTGAAGATCGAGTACGAGATTTTTTTCAGCAATCCCAGCAAGCGGCCTCCCACTGACATTGAGTGGAAGGTGCTCTCGTTGCTGCGCAAGTTCTCTGACGGCGGTCGCATGAATTTCTCCCAGCGCTACCGCTACAACGAAATGGCCCAGCGCTACGCCATCTACAGCGACCTGTGGCGCAAGAAGTCCCGCATTCGCGAAGAAGGCTATCGCCGCCCGCAGGACGCACTTCTCTCAGTGCAGGGAGTTCGCGTTACTGAGGAAGAGCTCAAGCCGCATCATCACCACGCCTATGGAGTGGCTCACGCCGCGGAAGACGCGGCTTCCCAACCGTTCACGCTGCACAACTCCGATCCGGCCGAACGCGAGCAGGTCGAGCGCCTCTACAACACGCTGGTTGCCGCCAAGAAGAAAGCCGGTGAGAACGTCACCGGCAACATCGATTCTTTCGCTACCTTCGTGCAGAAGAAGACCCAGCAGATTCGCCAGCAATACCACTGCGACAGCGTCGAATATTCCGTCGAGATCGCCGAAGGCCACGTCAAACTCAAGGCAAAAGCAAAGAGCTAGGATTCTCCACCAGTTTGGGGCCAGTGGGAGGCGCTTGCCTCTGGCGGTTCCACGGTGACTGAATTCAGCTATACGTGACTTTGCGCTCGCCCTTGGTGATCCGGCCAATGGTATAGGCCTTCTCGCCCACCCGGTCGAGCACGGTCTGCGCCTTCTTGAACTTCGCCGAAGGCACGACCAGCAGCATTCCCATGCCCATGTTGAAGGTGCGCAGCATCTCGTCCTGCTCGACTTTGCCAAGCTGCTGCAAGTGTTCGAAGATCGGCAGAACCGGCCACGATCCCAATTCGATCGAAGCGGCTGTCCCGCGCGGCAACACGCGCGGCAGATTCTCCGTAATCCCGCCTCCGGTAATGTGAGCCAGCGCCGCCACGCATTGCGCGTCAATCAACTTCTTCAAGGTAGGCCAATAGCTTTTGTGCGTGCGCATCAACTCATTGCCGACTTTGTTCTTGATCTCGTTGACGTAGGTCTCAGGCGAATACTTCGCCACTTCGAACAAAAGCTTGCGCGCCAGGGAATATCCGTTGGTGTGCAGCCCATTCGAAGGCAATCCCAGAATGATGTCGCCGATCTGCACATCCTTGCCAGTGACAATGCGGTCGCGATCGACCACTCCGACAATGAATCCCGCCAGATCGTACTCGCCGTCCGGATAGAACCCGGGCATCTCGGCCGTTTCGCCGCCGATCAGCGCGCAGCCGTTGTGTTTGCAGGCGTCGGCAATGCCTTCCACAATCTGTTCCGCAATCGCTGGATCGAGCCGGCCGGTCGCCAGATAATCCATGAAGAACATCGGCGCGGCGCCCTGCACCGCGATGTCATTCACGCAGTGGTTCACCAGGTCGGCGCCCACCGTCGAGTGCAGATTCATCTCAAACGCAATCTTCAGCTTGGTGCCGACGCCATCGACGCTCGAGACCAGCACCGGGTCGGCATACTTGGTCTTGTCCACCGCGAACAGGCCACCGAAGCCGCCAATCTCGCTCAGCACTCCGCGCGTAAATGTCTTGTGGGCGAGATATTTAATGCGCTGCTTGGTCCGGTTCGCGCGGCTGATGTCAACGCCGGCGTCGGCGTAGGTGATCGGCGTTGGGCTGGACGCGGGAGGCTTGGCCACAGTTTTTTCCGTACTTCTTGAATTCCTTGTGTGGGATCGGTGCCGGGCGCAGAAGCAACGAGGCCGCTCATTGTAGCACGTCTGCGCGAGGGTTTTTCCGTCCGACTCCGCGCTCAAGGAATGCTGAACGAGTACAGATACACTCCCACATTGCTCCGCGGGCAAGCATGCCCGTTCGTCGCCCGGTAGCCGACCTAATGGGCGATGTAATCTGAAAAGAAGTAGGCCAGCACTCCAAATAATCCCAGCCCGCAGATGGCGTAACCGGTGAGAACCCAGGCTCCTCGGCCTTCGTGGTGTCTTACGGATGTGGTGGACGTAGAGGACTGCTCAACAGGAGAAACTGCAGGGGCCCGATCTTCCATGCAAAACCTCCGAACGGAAGGATCGTGGCGCAAAGTTGGGTATGCGTCACGCCTGCCCCGACGTGGGGACAGGACACTGCTGGAGGTGAATTTTACTCCGAATGAATGCCATCGCCATAGGGAAATGTGACTAGAATCACGGGATTAATAAGCAAACAATTTGCATGTAAAGAAACGCGAAGGCGCGGATTGGGTCAATCCCAGCGAGGACCGCGTCAAGCGCTAGAAAAAGACGGGCCTTCAGGCCCCGTGTTCCGCATGGGATAATACAGGATTGGATTCCCTCTTAACCTATGTCTAAGTTTCTCAGCGCCCTCGTCGTTCCCTGCCTGCTGGCAGGCCTAAGTTTCGGACAAACCATCGCGCCGGCGGGACAGGCCTCAACCAGCCAACCCAAGGAAGTCCCGACGCAGAGTCCAGCCGCAAAGCTGGCCGAGTCCGCGCACGCCTATGCGCAGGAATCTTTCGTCGTCGAGCAGATGCACACCCACTACCGCTTCGAGTCCGACGGCACTGGCCGCAGAGAGACCACCGCCCGCATCCGCGTGCAGAGCGAAGCCGGAGTCCAGCAGTGGGGACAGCTGCTCGAAGGCTACAACTCCGCCAACGAGCGCCTTGAAATTCCCTACGTGCGCGTACTCAAGCAGGACGGCAGCGTAGTCAAAGCCAGCGATGACGATGTGCAGGACCTGAGCGCACCCATCGAGCGTGAAGCTCCCGTCTACACGGACTATCGCCAGAAACACGTCACGGTGCCGGGGCTGCGGCCGGGCGAGGTTCTCGAATACGAGATGGTCACGGTGATTCACACGCCGCTGGCCGCAGGGCAATTCTGGACCGATTACGAATTCGACAAGAGCAACATCTCTCTCGACGAAACGCTGGATGTCGACGTTCCCGCTGATCGTGCCGTCAAATTGAAGACCAAGCTGGGGCGAGACCCGAAGATTACGGAAGAAAACGGCCGCCGCATCTATCACTGGACAAGTTCGCACCTCGCCCGCGACGACGATAAAGACAAAGACGCGAAAAAGAAACATCGTCCCGACGACGACCGCCCGGATGTTCAGCTAACCACCTTCGAAACCTGGGAGCAGATCGGCCGCTGGTACGCCAGTCTGGAAAAAGACCGCCGCGCTCCCTCGCCCGAAGTCCGCGCCAAGGCCGCTGAGCTCACCAAGGGCCTCAACAGCGTGATGGACAAGATAGAGGCTCTCTACGACTTCGTCGCGAAGAACTTCCGCTACGTGAGCCTCTCGCTCGGAGTCGGCCGCTACCAACCGCACGCCTCTTCTGACGTCCTTCACAATCAATACGGCGATTGCAAGGACAAGCACACGCTGCTGGCGTCTCTGCTCGAAGCCGAAGGCCTGCACGCCGACTCCGTGCTCATCAACTCCAGCCGCAAGCTCGATACGGATGTCCCCTCGCCGGCACAATTCGATCACGTCATCACCATGCTTCCCCTCGAAAACCACGGGAAGACAGAAGAAGTCTGGATGGACACGACCTCCGAGATTGCGCCCTTCCGCCTGCTGGCCTACAGCCTGCGTAAGAAGCAGGCCCTGGTCATTCCTCCTGCCGTACCGGCCTCCGACGTTCCGCCGCATCTTGAGCAGACTCCCGCCGATACTCCGATGCCCGACAGCGAAGTCACCGACGTGACGGGCAAGATCAACGACATCGGCAAGCTCGAAGCCCACGTGCAGTACGAGTTCCGCGGCGATGAAGAGTTGCTGCTGCGTTCCGTCTTCCGCCGTGTGCCCGAAGCCAACTGGCAGCGCGTCGTGGAGAACGTCAACTCCGGCCTCGGCGGAGAAATTACCCACCTCAAAGTCAGCGATCCCGCCGCCACCCGCGAGCCCTTCACGCTCTCCTACGACATTTCCAAAGTCAATTTCCTCGACTGGTCGAAGAAGAAGTCCGAGATTCCGTTGCCGCTCGTGCAATTTGATCTTCCCGACATCGATGAAGACACCTCCTCCCTAGACGCCACCGACATGCTGAAGCTCGGTCCCAAGGGCGATTACACCTACAAAATCAAGCTCGAGCTTCCCGCCAAATACACGGCGCATGCGCCACTGGCTTTCGCGCTGAAGCGCGACTATGCCCAATATGAAGCGACGTACAAAGTCGAAGGCGCCGTCTTCACCGCAGGCCGCAAGCTCACGCTGATTCAGGACGAAATTCCGCCCGCGCGCGCCTCCGACTACGCCTCATTCCGCCGCGCCATCGGCTCCGATCTGGCGCAGCAACTGTCGGTCGAGAGCACCGTCGCCGGAGAGCCCATTCCGCCCGCCGACATGAAGGCCGACGACCTCGTCGACAGCGGCCGCGCGGCCATGAACAATGGCAACTACCCCGTGGCCATCGCGCTGCTGAAACGTGCCACAGAAGTCGATCCGAAAAACAAGTTTGCCTGGAACAACCTCGGCCTCGCCTACTTCACCATCCACGAAGACACTCAGGCCATCGCCGCTTTTCAAAAGCAGCTCGAGGTCAACCCTTACGACGACTACGCCTGGAACAATCTCGGCCGCGTCTACTGGAATGAGCGCAAGTATGAAGAGGCGGCCAAGGCCTTCAACAAGCAACTCGAGGCCAATCCTCTGGACAAGTTTTCCCACGCCAATTTGGGCGTGATGTACGCCGAGTGGCATCACTACAACGATGCGGTGACCGAGCTCGAGAAGGCCTCCTCGCTCGCCCCCGACAATGCCGAGTTGCAGGTAAGCCTGGGTGACGCCTACCTGAATCTCGGCCAGGACGACAAGGCGCTGGCCGCCTTCGATCATGCGGTCGAACTCGCTGCCACACCGCTGGTGTGGAACAACATCGCCTACCAACTGTCGCTCAAGAAATCTCACCTCGACCGCGCCCAGCAGTACGGTGAATCTGCGGTGTCCGCAACCGCCGCTGCCCTGCGCAACGTTTCCCTCGACCGTCTTTCGCAGCAGGATTTGCAGCTGGTCTCGTCGCTCGTCGCCTACTGGGACACGCTCGGCTGGGTGCACTTTGCCGAAGGCGATCTCGACAAAGCTGAAAAATACGTGGCAGCCGCCTGGATTCTCGGCCACCACGGCGAAGTGGGTGATCACTTAGGTCAGATTTACGAGAAGCGCGGCGACAAACAGCGCGCCCTGCAGACCTACGCCCTCTCACTCAATGGAGAGCGTCCAATCCCGGAGACGCGCACCCGTCTGGCTTCGCTGGCCGGAGGAGACGCCAAGGCCGACGCCGTGGTCGCGCACTCCAAAGAGGATCTCCAGCATCTGACGTCGATCGACCTGGGCAAGGCCACGCAAGTCGGCAACGCGGACTTTTTCATTCTGCTCAGCGGCGGCGCCAATTCCACGGCCAAAGTCGACGCCGTCAAGTTCGTCAGCGGCGACGAAAAACTGAAGTCCTACACCGAAGCCCTGCGCACCGCCGACTACCATCTCACCTTCCCCGACGACACACCGGTAAAAATCCTGCGCCGTGGAACGCTTTCCTGCTCCGGCCCAACCGGCCGATGCTCATTCGTGCTCATGCTGCCCGACGATGTAAGAACGGTAGACTAACCGGCGCCTATGTGGGGCCATCCCCCCCGGCTGTCCAGCGGAGCGAAGCTCCTTCGCGGCATGCGAGCTATTCCGGCACATCGTACAACTGCACTTCTGCCATCGGAAAATCCTTGCGATTGTCCGTCACCAGCAGACACCCCTGTTCGATCGCGACCGCAGCCACAATCGTATCCGCAAGAGTCAACGTGCGGCCCCTTCGCGACCACTCGCCTTTGAACTGGCCCGCTCTCTCGCCCGCGCTGGCCGTAACCGCATGACATAGCAACGCCCCGAGAAACGACTTCGTCTTCGTTTCTTCCTCAGGACGCATCCTCGCGTATACCTCCGCAACATTCAGCGCAGAAGTTTCCAGACTATGCCCGCCACGCACCAGATCCGCCAGCCAAACCCGGCGTCCCCGCCGCGCCCGCAACGCATCGATCAGCACTGTGGTATCCAGAAGCATCCGCATACGGCAACTCTCTTGACCAAGAAGGAGGAAGTTTGCCAGCAGCCCTCGACTCAGCCTGCTCGTGATCTTGCGGACTTGGGTCGCCCCGACTTGGATTGCCGCGCCCGGCGTGGTTTCGCGAAGGTTGGCGCCGCCGTCACGCGGCCTTCGCTCTCCGCTCGCAACTGGCGCACCCACTCCGCCGAGGCTTTTCCCAACTCCGGATGATCCCGCTCGCTCCACGCCGGATCGTCACTCTCCAGAAAGCGCAACAGCTTGCGCCGCCGCACTTCCTCCCTCGCCGTCTCCAGCAGAAACGCGCTCCGCCCACGCGGCCCGACAATCGCATCAATCTCGCGCAGCAAATCCGCCGGTATTACGATGTGTGCACGCTGTGTGCCGTTCATATGTGCATACCTATTGTGCCATAAATAGCCCCAGGTCAACAACTGGAACTTGGACGTGATGCCGAAGATCCCAAGGTGGGGACAGCCGGCCCCGGCTGTCCAAAGGAGCGAAGCTCCTCGCTGTCCAGAGTGGTCGCTTCTGACCATACACCGATCGGAATATCGCGTAACGTGAGGGTGCATCCCGGTCCGTCGGATCGCGTCTGCGATACGATTGATCACAAATTGGAGGAAGTGGAATGGCTACTCAACTATGCCAGAAATGCAAACAAGCCCACCCCGGTCGTGTCTGCGATTACGACGATAAAGGGGAATGCGCCGAGACGATTGCCGTCGATGATGCAGCTCAACCATCTGACGCACCATCCAAAGGCGAAGTCGGCATAGGTTCCGATCCACGATCCGCTGAGCCGGCGCACAAAGTGAGCCTGCCACAGCAGCGATGTTCGAATCGGTTTCAGCCGGTGTGAGCGTTCTTGACCAGACTGGCCGGAGACGGGTGGGTAGCATCACTTGTAGTCCGTCAGAAACCAGACGAAATTATGAACTTGTAACCGGCTCCTCCCCATCGAAGTGATCCAGCGAGGAGTACCCCATGACCTACGTGATGACCAAACCGTGCCCCATCTGCAAAAAACAATTGACCAAGCAACAGCCTACCGAAACCGTAACGTGCCGGTGCGGTAAACACGTTTGGCAGGGATAGCCGAAGGGAAGGTACTCGCGGTCGCTTTGACCGCGCTGCCCGTGCGTCGCCTCCTCATAAGCATGCCGCCAGCCGTAACACCAGATCCTCCCGCCAGTGCGGCCCCGCGATTTGCAAGCCAATCGGCAACCCACTCCGCGTGAATCCGCAGGGAACCGAGATCGCCGGCAATCCCCAAACATTGAACGGGCGCGTATTGCGCAGCAAGTTCAGCTCAACCGGTCGCAATGCCTCAGGATTCGCTTTCAACTCCGCAATCGCCGGCGCAGGAATAGGTGCAGTCGGAGTGACGAGCAGATCCACGTCGGTGAAAACATTCCGGATGCTGCGCCGCACCTCATCCTGTTCGCGACGGCCACGAATGGAGTCGGCGGTCGAAACATTCTCTCCCGTTCGAATGCGCCGGAGCGTCTCCGGCTGGTATAGCTGCGGACTGCGGGCGACATTTGCGGCGTGGATCTCGTAAGACTCCGCCGCCTGCAGCGTGCGGTCGGTGGGCACATCCAGTTGCACTTCTGTAATTCCTGCCACTAAACTTCCGAGAACGCTAAGCGCCTGCTCAATGGCCGAAGCTACGTCCGGATCAAGGTCATCGTAGAAATATCCCCGCGGCACGCCGACCCTCAACGTCTTCACACCCTCCCGCAACGCAGAGACGTAATCGGCAACCGGCACGTCCTGGCTGGTAATATCCGCCGAGTCGTAACCCGCAATCGCCTGCAAGACAGTCGCGCAATCCGTCACGTTCGCCGCGATCGGGCCCACATGATCAAGCGATGGTGACAGCGGAATGACTCCCCGGCTCGACACGCGCCCGTAAGTGGCCTTGAGGCCCACACAACCGCACAGGGCAGCCGGCTCGCGTACCGAACCCGCGGTATCCGTGCCAATGGCCGCGTAGGCCAGACCCGCGGCGACTGCGGCAGCCGATCCACCCGACGACCCGCCAGCAACCCGGCTGGGATCGCAGGGATTGCGCACATCCCCGAAATAGCTGACCAGCGAGCTGCCCCCATAAGCGAACTCGTGGAGATTGTTCTTCCCCACCAGAACCGCTCCCGCCAGCCGCAACCGCCGCACAACCTCCGCATCCTGCGTAGGCACCCGCTCTTTATATAGAGCGCTGCCAGCCGTCGTCCGCACACCCGCCGTGTCGATGAGATCTTTAATTGCAAGCGGAACCCCATGCAGCGGGCCGCGCCACTCACCGCGCGAAATCTCAGCTTCCGCCGCCCGCGCCTCAGCCAGCGCCGATTCCCCAGTGACGGTGATGAACGCGTTGAGCTCGGGGTTCTGCTGTTCAATCCGTTCCAGACAGCTCCGCGTAATCTCCACCGGCGAAATCTCTCGCCGCTTGTAGGCGTCCGCGAGCTCGCGAATCGTAAGCCTGTCGGTCTTCATGGAAGGGATCATTGTAAAGGCAGCCCAAGTCCCTCTGTGCGGCATTCCGTCATCTCAATTCCAGAGTTCTAAGTCGACTGTGTGCCCGCTCGAGCTCAAAAGTCCTATAATCAAAAATCGACGCGCACCTCAGAGGAAAAATCATGGCGGAAATGACGATCGCGCCGGTGGCCACGCACGGCTTCTTCGTAGATGGTAGATGGTGGGAGGAGGGCGATGCGGTCGAGGTTCGCGCCCCATTCGACGGCAGCCTGATCGCCCGCGTGATGCAAGGCCGCAAGGAGCACGCCGAAGCCGCCATCGCCGCAGCCGTGAAAGCCTTTGGCACCACGCGCCGCCTGCCCGCGTTTGAACGTCAGCGAGTTTTGCGGCGCATCTCCGCTGCCATCGCCGAGCGCAAAGAAGAATTCGCCCGCACTCTGGCTCAGGAAGCTGGCAAGCCGATCAAAGGCGCGCGCACCGAAGTCGAGCGCGCCATCTTCACTTTCAATATCGCCGCCGAAGAAAGCACCCGCATCTACGGAGAATTTCTTCCCCTCGACTGGCAGGAGTTCACCGCCGGCCGCTGGGGCATCGTGCGCCGCTTTCCACTCGGTCCGGTCGCCGGGATCACTCCATTCAATTTTCCGCTGAACCTGGTCGCGCACAAAGTCGCGCCTGCAATCGCTGCCGGCTGCCCCATGATCCTGAAGCCCGCCCCGCAAACCCCGCTCTGCTCGCTGCTTCTAGCCGAGTGTGTGCAACAGGCGGGATGGCCCGACGGCGGCCTCAACGTGCTCCCCCTATCCAACGAAGATGCCGGCCTGCTGGTCACCGACGACCGCATTGCGCTCATCAGTTTCACCGGCAGCGTGCCGGTGGGCTGGGATATCAAGCGCCGCGCCGGAAAAAAGAAGGTCGTCCTTGAATTAGGCGGCAACGCGGCGGTGATCGTGCACAGCGACGCCGACCTCGCCTACGCCGCCGAACGCTGCATTTTTGGCGGATTCGCCTATGCCGGACAGACCTGCATTTCAGTGCAGAGAATTCTGGTTGAGCACTCGGTCTACGGCAGGTTCACCGATTTCCTCCTCGAAGGCGCGAAGAAGTTGCACGTGGGCGATCCCCTCGACGAGTCCACCGACGTCGGCCCTCTCATTCGCGAAAGCGACGCGGTCCGCACCATCACCTGGATTGAAGAGGCCGTCCGCGGTGGCGCGCGCCTGCTCTGCGGCGGCGGGCGTAAGAATCTGGTCGTCGAACCCACCGTGCTCACCGGCACCAAGCCGGAGATGAAGGTCAATTCCCAGGAAATTTTCGGACCCGTGGTGACGGTTGAGCCTTACCGCGATTTCGATCAGGCCGTCCGCCAGGTGAATCACTCCTCATTCGGTCTGCAAGCCGGCATCTTCACTCGCGATGCCAAGCTGCTGTTTCAGGCCTACGAAGAGTTGGAGGTTGGAGGCGTCATCGCAGGCGACGTTCCCTCCTTCCGCGTCGACCACATGCCTTACGGCGGAGTGAAAGATTCTGGCCTGGGACGCGAGGGCCTGCGCTACGCCATCGAAGAGATGACCGAACCCAAACTGCTGGTCATGAATTTGCGCTAAGCGCCTTGCGTCGTCACCTGCTTTGTTGAAGTTTTAAACAGTTTCCGCTCTTCGGATTCGCTCCACGCAACAAACTCCACTTTTTTCAAGTAACGTTCATTTCGAAACTTTTTTCTTTTACGAATTTCTAAAAAACGCGACAAAGCTTCGCGAAATATTTATAATCACGAGTTTCGCGGGACAAAAGTACATCTGTGGGGACTTTCTCCTCGAAACAGAACCGTGGCGTTGGGGTCAATCCACCGGGACGCTTAGATTTTTAAGGGCATGTCGCAGATCTTTCATCGCAGTACGAACACTTTGTCCCGCGCCACGATTTTTGGCGCGGTCTTCGTGCTTGCGGCACTGGGCTGGGTCGCTTACGAAATTCAGGGCTCTCCTTATATAACCTATGCGGGCGTGCGCAAACCGCAGCCGGTGCCATTCAGCCACCAGCACCACGTCACCGGACTCGGCATTGACTGCCGTTATTGCCACACGTCGGTTGAGACCTCGAGCTTCGCCGGAATTCCTCCGACCCGCACCTGCATGAATTGCCACTCGCAAATCTGGACCAACGCCCAGCTTCTCGAGCCCGTGCGCGCCAGCTACAAGTCGGGCGAATCACTGCAGTGGACGCGCGTCAACCAGCTTCCAGATTTTGTTTACTTCAACCACAGCATCCACGTGACCAAGGGCGTCGGCTGCAACACTTGCCACGGTCCGGTCGACCAGATGCCGCTGATGTACCAGCAGAATTCGTTGCAGATGGAGTGGTGTTTAAGCTGTCATCGTGCGCCGGAGGAAAATCTGCGCCCGCGCGACCAGGTTTTCAATATGCGCTACCAGCCGCCATCGAGTGCGAATCCGGTGGTGGTCGATGGCCAAAGCTTCACCGATCAGACCGAACTGGGGATGGCGCTGATCAAAAAGTACAATGTGCGCGGCGTGAAAGACATCACGACCTGCAGCACCTGTCACCGCTAGATTATTGGGGTCTCATAAACTGTGTCGGAATAGTGAGTGGGAATCGGGCAGCGCCTGATGCCAGCCGCGAAGCGGCGAAAGAATAAAGCCCACGGCGCAAGCCGTGGGTAACTGAACAGAGCTGGTAACAAGCCCCGAAGCGGCGATAGACAAATGCCCGGGGCGGGGAAGCCTGCAGGGGTGAAAATCAGCCGCGAAGCGGCGGAATGTGAAAGCCCGGCACGGAAGTGCCGGGAAAGGACCCAGGTAAATACAACCAGTCCCGCAGGGACGGCACAAAGCGCGATAGTGGGGAAGTCAACATCCCCACCCTCCCGCAAAAGACGCGGGAAGGATGGGGCACCCGAACATCGAATGACGAACGAAGAAAAAAATAACGGCGGCCTGATTCAGATCAAGAAGCGCGAAGACGTTTGCCCCGGCGCGAAAGAGAAGCTCGACCTGAATGCCGTCCGCGAGCGCATCGACTACGCCACGGCCCACGACGCCGCCGAAAAAACCGGCCCCGAATACTGGCGCTCGCTCGAAGAACTCGCCGGCACTCCAGACTTCCAGGAAGCACTGCACCGCGAATTCCCCAAAGGCGCCTCGGAATGGGTCGACTCCGTCTCCCGCCGCGGATTCCTCAAAGTCATGGGCGCGTCTCTCGGGCTAGCCGGCATGACCGGATGCGTCCGTCTTCCGCTCGAGCCCATCGTTCCTTACGTGCGCCAGCCCGAAGGCGTCATCCCCGGCCGCCCCATGTACTACGCCACGGCGATGACGCTGGGCGGATACGCCAATCCGCTGCTGGTCGAAAGCCATCTCGGCCGTCCTACAAAGATTGAAGGCAATGACAAGCACCCCGCCTCGCTCGGCGGCACCGATATCTTTGCGCAGGCCTCGCTGCTCACCATGTACGATCCCGACCGCTCGCAGACCGTCACCTCCATGGGCGACGTGCGCTCGTGGCAGGGATTCCTGAGCGCGATCCGCGGCCCGCTCACCGCGCAGAAAGGCATGCAGGGCGCAGGCATTCGCATCCTGACCACGACGGTCACCTCGCCCACGCTCGCCGATCAACTGCGCAATTTCCTGAAGATTTATCCCCAGGCCAAGTGGCACGTCTACGAGCCGGTCAATCGCGACAACGTGCTCGAAGGCGCGAAGCTGGCTTTCGGCCAGCCCGTGGAAACGCGCTACGACTTCTCAAAGGCCGACGTCATCGTCTCGCTCGACGCCGACTTCCTCTATGCGGGCTTCCCCGGAAACGTAAAGTACATCCGCGACTTCGCCAGTCGCCGCGATCCCGACAGCGGCAATATGAACCGCCTGTACGTCATCGAGAGCACGCCGACGACAACGGGCGCAAAGGCGGATCACCGGCTGCCGGCGCGGGCGTCCATGATTGAGGCGTTTGCCCGTGTCCTGGCTTATAACGGAGAGATTTCAGCTGAGTACGAGGGATTCATCAAGTCCCTGGTTGCTGATCTCGAAGCTCACCAGGGTTCCAGTGTCGTTCTGGCCGGCGGCCATCAGCCCCCGGTCGTGCATGCGATCGCTCACAGCATCAACCAGCAGCACAATAACGTCGGCAAGACCGTGTTCTATTCCGAGCCCGTCGACGCGAACCCTGTAAATCAAACTGAATCGCTCAAAGAGCTGGCCGCCGACATCCAAGCCGGCAAAGTCGGATTGCTTATCATCCTCGGCGGCAATCCAGCGTACGACGCTCCCGCAGATCTGAACTTCGCCGAGGTCCTGAAGAGCGAAAAAGTTCCCATGCGGGTGCACCACGGCCTGTATCAGAACGAAACCGCCGAGCTTTGCCATTGGCACGTCGCAGGCACGCACGAACTGGAGTCCTGGGGCGATGCGCGAGCTTATGACGGCACCGTCAGCATTATTCAGCCGCTGATCTCGCCCCTCTACAACGGGAAGAGCGCGACTGAGTTCGTCGCTCTGCTGTCGGGCCAGTCGGACGCCACGAGCTATGACCTTGTCCGCGCATACTGGCAGAAGCAACATGCAGGCACGGACTTCGAGGGCTTTTGGCGCAAATCATTGCATGACGGCTGGATCGAAGGCACAACTTTCGCACCAAAGACTCTGACAGCAAGAGTCTCTACTCCATCGGCTTCAGAACAGGGAGTCTTGGCCAACGCCATCGAGCTCAACATCCGCCGCGACCCCACCATCTACGACGGACAATTCTCCAACAACGGCTGGCTGCAGGAACTTCCCAAGCCGATGACCAAGCTCACCTGGGATAACGCCATCCTCATCGGCCCCAAGATGGCGAACCGCCTGGGCATCCAGAGCAAAGACGTCCTCGAACTCGAACTGAACGGGACCAAGGTCACCGGAGCCGCCTGGATTCAAGCCGGACATTCTGACAATTCCGTCACCGTATTTCTCGGCTACGGCCGCAAGCGCGCCGGGCGTGTCGGCACCGGCACCGGCTTCGACGCCTACCCGCTACGCACGACCGCCGCGCCATGGTTCACCACGGGCGTGACAATCCGCAAGACCGGCGCCACCTACGAACTCGCCTCGACCCAGGGCTACCAGTCGATGGACACGCCCAACGGCGACACTCGCCCGCTAGTCCGCGAAACATCGCTCGAGGAATACAAGAAAGATCCGAACTTCGCCAAGGAAGAGCAGCCCGCTCCGGGCATGACGCTCTACGAGACTTACCCTTACGACAAAGAAACCTACGCGTGGGGCATGGCGATCGATCTCAACAAGTGCGTCGGCTGCAGTAACTGCATGGTGGCCTGCCAGTCGGAAAACAACATCGCCGTCGTCGGCCAGGAACAAACGAAACTCGGCCGCCACATGCATTGGATTCGCATCGACGCCTACTACCAGGGCGACCGCGAAAATCCCAAAGCATTTTTCCAGCCCGTGCCCTGCATGCAGTGCGAAAACGCGCCCTGCGAAGTCGTTTGCCCGGTCGGCGCCACCAACCATTCGACCGAAGGCCTGAACGACATGGTCTACAACCGGTGCGTGGGTACGCGCTACTGCTCGAACAACTGTCCTTATAAGGTGCGGCGTTTCAACTTCCTGCTCTTCCAGGATTGGGAGACGCCACAGTACAAGATGATGCGCAATCCCGATGTGACCGTGCGCAGCCGCGGCGTCATGGAAAAGTGCACTTACTGCGTGCAGCGCATCAACGAGCACCGCATCGACGCCGAAACTGCGTCGGTCCGCGAGGGCAAAGAAATCCGCGTCGGCGACGAACTGCAGACCGCATGCCAGCAGTCCTGTCCGGCGGAGGCGATCGTCTTCGGCAACATTAACGATCCCAACAGCAAAGTTTCGAAGTTGAAAGCATTGTCGCGGAACTACGCACTGCTGGGCGAGCTCAACACCCGCCCGCGCACAACGTATTTGGCGGAGGTCCGCAATCCAAATCCGGAGTTGAGGGGTTGAAGTTCGTATCAGGGCACGGCTTCAGCCGTGCCGTTAAGAGCATCGCAAGATCGGGGCTTTAGCCCCTGAGGGAACGAAGCAGGCCGCATGAGCGAGCAATACAAAACGACGGTGGAGAAAGCTCCGGTTATCGAACCGGGCCACACTTTCGGCACGGTCACCGAAAAAATCAGCGCCATCGTCCTGACCCGGCCCGCCTCCAACGGATGGTTCCTGGGCTTCGGCATCGCCTTCATTCTCGCCATGATGATGCTGTTCGCCATCGGCTATCTGTTTCTCAAGGGCATCGGCATCTGGGGCGTCAACGTCCCCGTCGGCTGGGGATTCGCCATTCTCAACTTTGTCTGGTGGATCGGAATCGGCCACGCCGGCACGCTGATCTCCGCCATCCTTCTTCTGTTGCGCCAATCCTGGCGCAACTCCATCAACCGTTTCGCCGAAGCCATGACGCTGTTCGCCGTGGCCTGCGCCGGAGTGTTTCCCGCCATCCACATCGGCCGCCCGTGGCTGGCCTACTGGCTGTTCCCCATTCCTAACACCATGCGCGTGTGGCCGCAATTCCGCAGCCCGCTCATGTGGGACGTCTTCGCGGTATCGACCTACGCCACCATTTCCGCGCTGTTCTGGTTTACCGGGCTTATCCCCGATCTTGCCACGCTGCGCGACCGCACCGAGCATCGCGCGCTAAAGCTCGTCTACGGCATGCTCTCCATGGGCTGGCGTGGGTCTGCGCGCCACTGGCATCGCTACGAAACCATGTACCTGTTGTTGGCCGGGCTGGCCACGCCGCTGGTGCTCTCTGTGCACACGGTCGTGAGTTTCGACTTCGCCGTCGGCATCGTCCCGGGATGGCATACCACCATCTTCCCGCCGTACTTCGTAGCGGGCGCCATCTACTCCGGCTTCGCCATGGTGCTGATGCTGGCCATCCCCATCCGCAAGATTTACGGCCTGGAAGATTTCATCACCGAGCGCCATCTTGAGAATTCGGCGAAAGTCATGCTGGCCACCGGCCTCATCGTCGCCTACGGATACGGCATTGAAGCCTTCATGAGTTGGTACAGCGGCGACCGCTACGACGCCTTCACCATCTGGAACCGCCTGCACGGCCCGTACGCCGGTCCTTATTATGCGCTGCTGATTTGCAACATCGTGATCCCGCAAGTGCTCTGGATTCGCAAGCTGCGCACCAGTCCTGTCGCGCTGTTTTTTGTTTCGGGTGTGGTGCTAGTCGGCATGTGGCTCGAGCGCTTCGTCATCATCGTAGTCAGCCTGCACCGCGACTTCCTCACTTCCTCCTGGGGCATGTACTACCCCACAAAGTGGGACTGGATGACTTACATCGGCACGCTCGGCATGTTCCTCGCGCTCATGTTCCTGTTCCTGCGCGTGCTGCCGGCGATTTCGATCTTCGAAATGCGCACCCTTCTGCCGGAAGCCGAGGTGAAAGAGTAGGTCATGAAGCGCGATCCTATCTACGGCATGATGGCGGAATTCGATTCGGCCCAGGCCTTGGTTGATGCGGCTAAGAAAACGCACCAGGCCGGATACCAGAAGATTGACGCCTACAGCCCGTTCCCGATCGAAGGTCTCGCCGAGGAAATCGGATTCCATCACGACGAAGTGCCAATGGTCGTCCTGATTGGCGGCATTATCGGCGGCCTGACCGGATATCTCATGCAGTACTGGATCTCGGTGATCGACTATCCGCTGAACATCGGCGGCAAGCCGTATCACTCATGGCCCTCCTTCATCGTGATTACGTTTGAAATGACGATCTTGTTCGCCGGACTCTCCGCCGTATTCGGCATGCTCGCCCTGAACGGCCTGCCTATGCCGTACCACCCGGTATTCAACGTTCCCAGATTTTCATCGGCATCGAAAGATCGTTTCTTCCTGATCGTCTTCTCCTCCGACAAGAAGTACAAAACCGACGACACGCGCAAATTCCTGGAGGCTCTTCAGCCGCGCTCCGTCTCGGAGGTGCCCAGCTAACGTGCGCGCACTCCGCCAAATTTTGGCAGTACCGAACAGTGGGTGCCCCATCCTTGCGCACTTTTTGCGCAAGGGTGGGAATCGATACGGCCTGCGCAAGAAGTTTTTGTCGGCCGGACCGTTGCTGGCGGTCATGGCCTTGTCCGGCTGCCGCCTCGACATGCACGTGCAGCCCCGCGAGAATCCTCTCTCCCGCAACGATTTCTACGCCGACCACCGCTCCGCCCGCCCGCTCATCGAGGGCACGGTAGCCCGTGGAGACCTGCGCGCCGACACCTACCTCTATACCGGTAAAGTCGGAACCGCTCCCGGCGACCAGATGCCCTTCCCCGTAACCAAAGCAGTCCTGGAGCGCGGCCGCGAACGCTACAACATCTATTGCGCGCCCTGTCATTCGCTCGTCGGCGACGGCAACGGTTTCATCCCGTCCCGCGGATTCGCCCGCAAGCCGCCGTCCTATCACATTCCGCGCCTGCAAAAAGCGCCCGTCGGATATTTCTTCGACGTGATCACCAACGGCTTTGGCATCATGCCCGACTATGCTTCGCAGCTTTCTCCCGAGGATCGCTGGAACATCATCGCCTACATTCGCGCCCTGCAGTTGAGCCAGGACGCGACCATGTCCGACGTGCCCGCCGGGCAGAAGGTTCCGTCCGAGCCGCCGAAGTTCCGCGAACCCGGTTCGGGCGCTACCCTGCCTGTCCCCGCGCCGGAGACAAGTTCTGAGATGAAGAAAAGTCAGCCGAAGGAAGCCCAGCAATGAGCGCGGCCACGAAACAACTCGACTTGTCGCCGCCGCCCATCGTAAAGACGATCATGCAGCGCTCCGCGATCGTCGGCGTCGTGTTCGCTATCGTCGGCGTCATCCTCGCGGTCACGCGTCCCGACCAGTTCTATCGCGGCTACCTGATCGGCTTCATGCTCTGGCTCGGCGTTGCCCTGGGCTCGATGGCCATTCTCATGATCCGCCACCTCACCGGCGGTGGATGGGGCATGGTGATCCGCAGAATTCTCGGCGCCGCCATGCGCACACTGCCTCTGCTGGCAGTGCTGTTCATCCCGCTGGCCATCGGCGCGCATTACATCTATCCCTGGGCGATGGCACCTGAAGCGATTCAGGACCCGCACATCCGCGAGCACCTCGAAAAGCACAGCTTCATTAGGTCTTATCTGAATGTGTCCGGATTCGCGATTCGCGGCCTCATCTACTTCGCGGTCTGGAATGTCCTCTCGTTCCTGCTCACCTTCTGGTCGAAGCAGACCGATCGCGCTGGCGCGCCCGACAACACGGACAAGTTCAAAGCCGTCGCTGGCCCCGGCATCATCCTGTACGCATTCACCATTTCCTTCGCTGCCATCGACTGGGTCATGTCGCTCGATCCCAGCTGGATCTCGACCATCTTTGGCCTGATCATCCTGATCGGCGAGCTGTTATCGGCCATGGCTTTCGCGGTCATCGTCGAGCGCATTCTCTTCGACTACAAGCCGATGTCCGAAATGTTGAAGCCCGACTTCGTCCACGACCACGGCAAGTGGATGCTGACCTTCATCATGGTCTGGGCATACTTCAACTTCTCGCAGTGGCTGATCATCTGGGCCGGCAACCTGCCCTCGGAAATCACCTTCTACCTGAAACATCTGAACGGCGGGTGGGGGACCATCGCGCTATTCCTCGTTCTCTTCCATTTTGTGATTCCGTTCGCCGCGCTGCTCTCGCGTCACTTCAAGCGCAACATTCGCGGGTTGGCGTGGCTTGCCGGGTGGCTGCTGTTCATGCGCTGTGTGGATTTGTTCTGGATTGTGGAACCGAATTTCTCCGCTTCATTCACCGTGACTATGGCCGATGTAGTCGGACCCATCGCTATCGGCGGCTTATGGATCGCTTATTTCTTCCGGAATCTCGGAGCGCTACCATTGCTGCCAGCCTACGATCCGTCGGCTGGCGAAGTCCTTGAACACCGTGTGGTTGACTCGCAGGGGCACGCATGAGCACGCCTAAAGATACAAAACACACGGTTCCCGGCCCAGGCGGCTACGAGCGCCAGGACGTTGGCGTTCCCGGAGTGGTGTACTTCCTGATCGCGCTGGCGGTGGCGGCGATCCTCGTGCACTTCATCATTGCCGGCCTGTACTCCTTTCTAGAAAAACGCACGGAGGCCGCCCAGCCCGCCATCAGTCCGATGATTCACAACGCGCCAAAAGATACGCGCAAGCTTCCGGCCGACTACAAGGATTATCTGAAGCAGAACTTTCCCAGCCCGCAACTGGAAATCGACGAGCGCACCCAACTGAACCAGATTCGCATGGAAGAAGAACAAATGCTCGCCTCCTACGGATACGTCGACGAGAAAGCCGGAACCGTCCGCATCCCGATCGAGCGCGCCATGGACCTGATCGCACAACGCGGCCTGCCCGTTCGGGGTAGCAACCCGGCAGAGCAACCGGCTGGCAAAAGTGCTGGACAGAATTTGAAAGGAAACAAGCAGTGAGCAGTACGAATAACATTTCGATGGCGCGCCAGCCGCTCACTCAGCGTCCTCAGCGAGCCCTCAGCGATCTCTGCGGTAAAGGCTTTCTGCTGGGAGCACTGGCGCTCAGCGCCTCATGCGCCTGGGGCCAGGCCATGTCCAAGGGCATCATGTCCCCGCCCGCGGCCACGCGTCCCCCGTATCTGCAGAATGTCGGCATCGAGCAGCGCCTCAACGCCCAGGTGCCTCCTGACCTACCCTTCCTGGACGATACCGGCCGCACCGTCAAACTCGGCGACTACTTCGGCAGCAAGCCCATCATCCTCAACCTCGTCTACTACAACTGCACCATGCTCTGCGGAGAAGCTCTCGCCGGACTCACCGGCGCCATGAAGATGGTGAAGTTCGAAGTAGGCAAGGAATTCGAAGTCGTTACCGTCAGCTTCAATCCCAAAGAAACGCCGGCAATCGCCGCTGCCAAAAAGAAGGACTACGTCGGACGCTATGGCCGCCCCGGCGCCGCCGCAGGCTGGCACTTCCTGACCGGACCACCCGATTCCATCAACGCGCTCACCAAGGCCGTCGGCTTCCAATATCAATATGACGAGAAGAACAATCAGTACGCCCACGCGACTGCGATCATGGTGCTGACCCCGCAAGGCCGCATCTCGCGCTATTTCTACGGCGTGGATTTTCCGCCCAAAGACCTGCGCATGGGGCTCGTCGAAGCCTCGCAGGAAAAGATCGGCAATCCGATCGACCAGGTTCTGCTTTATTGCTATCACTACGACCCTGCCACCGGGAAATACGGCGCCGTCGTAGCCAACATGCTCCGCCTCGGAGGCGGGCTTACGATTTTATTTCTCGGCGCTCTGCTGATGATTCTGTTCCGGCTCGATAAATCCGCCCAGCGCCGCGCCTTGAACGCAAAAGCACAACCGACGCACACAGGATATGTTCGATAATTTTCCATTATGGCCCCAGCGGGCCTCGACTTTGGCGGGCAGCGTCGATGCCCTGTTCATCTTCCTGCTCATCGTGACCGGGTTGATGACGGTGCTGGTGTTCAGCGCGGTCATTTACTTCGCTGCCCGCTACCGCCATCGCCGCGGGGTTCCCGCTGAACAAATCGAAGGTTCGACCCCGCTGGAATTGACCTGGACGTTCATTCCTCTCGCCATCTTCATGGTGATCTTCGCCTGGGGCGCAATCGTCTACTTCAAGGAACGCACTCCTCCCCGCGACGCCACCGAAGTCTACGTCGTCGCCAAGCAATGGATGTGGAAGCTCGAACACGCCGAAGGCCAGCGCGAAATCAACGAACTGCACGTCCCCGTAGGCCAGGACGTGAAGCTGATCATGACTTCGCAGGACGTCATCCACAGCTTCTACGTCCCCGCGTTCCGCATCAAGCAGGACGTGTTGCCCGGCCGTTATACCATCGAATGGTTCCATCCCACCAAGGCCGGCAC